>Ga0214542_1005223_pt1 | contig 24952 bp, 8 predicted proteins | sample CNSS1metaG_FD_160096 | JGI IMG/M metagenome (GOLD analysis project Ga0214542, IMG submission 160096) | Root nodule microbial communities from cowpea collected in UCLA plant growth center, Los Angeles, California, USA - CNSS1 | ecosystem: Host-associated > Plants > Roots > Nodule | place: USA...
TATATATATGTAACTATTTAGTATAACACAATTATATAAAAGATATCTAAGACTAAATTTATATTAGTACTTAATGTATCTTTGCATCATGAATTTTATATAGTGTTCATATTTTGACGGTTGTAAATAAATCTGTTCGAGATATCTTTATTGCTATTATGGAATATTGTATTTCTTCAATCTCATGGTATAAAATGACTTGATTTAACTTGAGTCTATAAGCTTATGTCCAATGAATGGTTGAGTTTTCTTTTGTTCTTGTGCTCAATGTAAAACAAGAAACAAGGTACAACATAAAATGTCATAAATAATATGTATTTTCCTTTTTAAAAGTGTGAGATAAATGCTCTTACATATAATCATTCAAATATCATGAGCTCATATATAGAAAGTTTTCACATTAGATATTGTATTTGAACAATATTTGTTACAAGTAATGTGGTAATCATTAATGATTCATTTTATAAATTGAAATATAGGTCTTAATAAATTTCTCTAATTAAGTAGTTTAATTAACACGGCACTGAATATATTAATCTCTTAAAATGAAACAGATACTTAACATAGTATGCGTACTAAACAGAAAAACTTGTTATTTTGTTCCACAATGAACAAAACCATTAGTTGTTTAAACTATATTAAATTTGTGTGCAAGTTGGCATGTGAATTAAGATAGTACAAAACAGATATTATGATAAGTGTAACAGTATCTTGGATCTTATCTAAATTTTGTATACATTATTGGCCTGCATCTAATCCTATCTTACATGAAAATTATACATTTTTCTATATATTCTATGTGATTGAAAAGGAATAAACGTGAAGGAGCTTCTACATTGATATTATATAGAGTTTGTGTCACTATAAAATTGACCTCCATTTTGTTTTTACGGAAAGTAAATTATTTTTTACTAATATTATTAATTGACGTGTCCAATTAAATATTAATTAGTAGTTGAGATCCTAATATCCTCAACGTGACGTTACCAACATTAACCATTTTCAAAATGCCATCTGTGATTGCTGTTGTTTCCCTTTGTTTTTTTTTTCTTCTCTTAATAAAATATTCTTGTGTATAGGCTAATTGATTCATTAGGGTAAAAGTTTAATAATGTGAAACAGATTAAACCAGCGAAGCAACAATAGTTGAATAATTGAACAGCAAAATTGGAAGAGTTTTGATGACAGGGAGAAAACGAAAGATTCTTGTCACATGATGACTAGGTTTTAGGTTGTTAGAATATTTCAATTTTAGGGTTTTAGACGACTTTGTTGTGTCAAGGAAAAAGAGACAGGTGACCAAAGAATCAAAGTGCTCATACATAGTGGCATTCTGATAAATCATTCCTTACCATTTTTTTATTTATCAAATATACTTACATAATACTCAATCAACATCTTGCCATTGGATTTCAATATATTGTATTATTTATTGAAACCTACCCTCAAGAAAATAAATAGTTTGTATTTCGGTATATCCAATAAGTTTTATATTATTGCTGGATTGGAAAAAAAAAACCTGAGTTATGTTTAATCTAAACATTTTATCCAAACACGCACTTAATTCATAACCCTGAATATCTTAGGATAACAAAACTTTTCTGGACTCGGAAATGTTATGGAGAAGAAAAGATCTTTCATTCTAGTTAAGTATATATTATTAGAGATATAATATCAATCAAATTATAATATATATATATATATTATTTTATTAAATTAATTTTATAAGATTGAATTAACTGCTAAAGACTATTGCTAACTAAGATTTGCAGAATTGTAAAAATGGAAGAAAATGATAGATTATCATAATTATAATTATGATCCTAATATTAATTTTAACAATCAATCATAGACATTACTCCATACCTATAAACATGCTGTAAATTAAATGTGAAAGCCTACCAGAAGTAGACATTATGATGATCTTATTAGAGCACTGTTGATCTTTCCATCTTCCTTCTGTATTTTCTTATGGTTTTTTCTTCTCCTGATGGGGATAGAGAGAAAGAAACAGGAATAGAAAATTTACGTTTTATCTGTGTGCTCTCAGAAGGGAATCATGACTTTAAATAACCTAATTAGGTTAATTATTTTAAGACTTAATATTTCTAATTTGAACCCTCATCAAACTAGAAATTACCTTATGATTTCTACACAGTTTTTATTTTCATGATGTATGTCTTTAGCCAAAACTTTAATTTAATCAGATCATTTTACTATTTGGCTTACATAAATAATGACTGTAAGACATTTAATTTTGTATCATATATATATATATATATATATATATATATATATATATATATATATATATATATATATGACCCAAAATTAGTAACAGAAAACACATCTTGTATTGTACCTAATTATGAGTTTTATTGAAGAAAACACATCTTATACCAATGCATGCGTATACATATATCTCCTCACATAATGTTTTTAACCTCAGAAAGAAAAGAAGAAGAAAAAAGAAGAAGAGGTTAAGTTAATTATTTACACGTAGAAGCAGATGAAGAAAGTTGAAGTGCATGATTGTTAGCATTCATCAATGAAAACCGAGTAGGCTTTGGATGGAAAGTCTTCCTCCGATGAAAAACACGGATTGAAGGCTTAACAAGTTGTTGGAGAAAGGCCTTGAAAGAATGAGGTTTTGGAGGCAAAGATGAGTGCAGAAGATGAGAAATTTTGGAAGAGTTTCTGGGAAGAGAAGTTCTTAGGGGCTTTCTCTTGTGCAGGCTGCATCTGAAGGAACCAGGGTGTGTGGTGGGAGAACACAAGCATACACGTTTGGTGTGAGATCGGGACTTTGGAATTGATGGAGCAACTTTTGATGCCATAGAATAGTTCAAAGCACAAGAGGGAATGGAATTCAAAGCTTATACTTCTCTTTTTGGAATGTTTTTTAGACTTCCCTAATGGGAGGTTCTGCTTCATCGTCAAGCTTTTCAAGGAGATTCAATGGATTTAATACATTCATCACCTTTTTTTTTAGTTCCCAATTAATTCCTAGTTGGCTCAAGGGTTGTTTAAGTAATTTAGGGGCGAGTATTAGCATTCCTCACATTTACCAATTTCTCCTTGAGAGAACCCCTCTCTATTGTTTTTTTTCATAACCTTTTAATGATAAAATTATTTGATTTAATTTCTTTTTTATCAAAAAATGGTAAGTTGGTTCTTCGGATTTTTTTACTCTTGATTTTGATCTTGATTTTTAAAAAATTAATACAATTAGATATTTTTGTTAAATTTTTAAAAATAAATTAGTTGTTATTACGAATAATCTACTTTGTTGTGGTAATTAATATAATTTAATGTTAATTTTAATGATTTTTTTTATCCATTTTAAAAAAATTAACAAAAATAATTAAATTGTATTAACTTTTTAAAATTTCAGTGAAAAAATTGAAAAACTAACATAATATTTTTAGAAAAAAGAGTGACAAAAGATTAATTAAACCAATTTCTTTAGACTAAGACGTGGAAGTAAATGTATCGTGTAATCATAAAACAAGTTCCTCTCGTATGCATGCATCTAAGTTTCAATAAAGTACCCAACAAAATAAGCACTTTTTCTTTAAGAATGGGAAAAATGGGTCAAACTGATTTTCTCTAGTTTCTATGGGGCATCTTTGTCCTGATATTTATATATAACGTAAAGTGTATTGATAAAAAAAATTACAAACAAAATGGAGATAAACAAAAACTAGTTAAGCTTTTATTCCCTTGAATCTATAATAAATTTAGTTTTGGTCTCAGAATATTGTAGTCTGATATTCTTTTTAATACTTTTTCCTTCTTAAGCTCTAAATTCAAATAAAAAGAGACAAAAAGATATTGTATCTTTTTAAATTTGAGAGAACAAAATATTTTCTTAAAAATTTGGAAATTCAAATCGCATTCATTCAAAATTTCATAAACTAAAAATAAATTCAAACATATATATATATATATATATAAAAGAAAATAATGTGAGACATATAATATAGTTGAGATAGAAAGAAATAAGAATATTATAAAGACAATGATACTATAATTTTTTTTTTTTTTTTTACTCTTATTCTTCTGACATAGCTTAGTGTGGATCATTGATTAATGTATTATTATTTTGTTTTTAAAGAATCAAGGACCAATAATAAACCACGTCAGAAAAAAATGGGAATCATATATAGTATAATTTTTGACATTATAAATGTTTTCTATTTAGAGACCTGAGTTATCATTTTTTAAGTGACTTTCCAAATTTAGTTGTTATACTATCATTATCCGAATAACACAGCTCCAGTACAGAACATCAAGAAAAGTGAGTAATGTGAGATGTTTTAGAGTATGAGATGAAAGATCCATGTGTTGGTAGCTAAAAGTAATGATAAGTAAAACGGCTAATTCTGGGTGCAGGAGGTCGAGGAGGAAGTATGGAAGAAGGTAGATCAGGATCATCACTGTGAGTGGCAGTGGAATCAGCATTAGCATTAGCATTACCATAAATTGGAATAATGTTTGTTTCAATGACCTCTCCGCCACAAGCAGGGCACTCCTTTGCATTTGCATAGGAACATGGCAAGTGATAAAAGCAGGGCCAGCAAAAGATGTGACCACAGCAAGTCAACACAGGATCTTCTGCTGTGCTCAGGCATATGTTGCAGTCGAAAAAACTTGGTCTTCCACCAACTTTCTTACGGTTACACCTTTCCACATCCTCCAATGCTCTACCTACCAGTTTCGCTCCTTTCATCATCATGCGCCTTTTCCCACCTTCGTCTATTCTTTCCTCATCTTTCTGCTGCTGCATTGCTTCCACTTCATCCCCACTCACCGCTGCACCTTCTCCAACCTCCGCGTCACTCTCATGCTGCTCGCCTCTCCAGGCTACTACTTCAAGAAGCCGCCTAATACGTTCCTGCACATGTTCATGGAAAGATGTCAATTCTTTTCATCAGTGACGGAGCTTATGTGTAGGTAAGGGTGTGCAAGCGTATTTTCTGATTTTGTTGGAAGTCTTCCATCGACTAGAGATAAGATCAATTCACGATATATAAATGAGTACAATTCTCATTTTACAGACTAATTTTGTGGGATTGAGTTAGACTTAAAGCTCACTTCTGTCAGATTTTGTTAAAATTATTTTTAAATAAAAAGTTATAAGAGTTGCACCATGATATCATGGTTTGCAACGAGCCAAAATCCTTCCAAGAAAGCTTTTTGTGGTGAAGGAGAAGTGAATCAGAAAGTGATATTGGAGAGTGTCTATAATTTGAATAGAGGATGTGTTAGTCATTCTCGATTGAGTTTAATCTACAGTAGTACCTCATAGATAACTTATAACCCAAGAAACGGAACACTAGGGATCTTCGTCTAGGCGAAACACAAAAAGTTGGTGATCCAAAATAATAGTGATAACAATAGTAAAGCAACAAAATAGGAAAAGAAAACTCAAATTGAACAACATTTGTGATTTGTGACTGAAGAAAGAAAAAGAGAACGAAATTGAGTGGAAAATTAGAGAGGACTCACCATTGAGATGAGGATTTGTTAAGTTGAAGTTGGTGAGTAGGTGAGAAAAGAGTTGGCTGAGATAAGTGTATCATTTATAATACTCATTAAGGGAAGACGTACGTTACATTGCTTTCTAAGTACACCACCTTTTTTGTTTCTTCCTTGCTTTCTATCTCAAGTATGATTTTAACATTTTTTTTTTCATCCTAATTAAAGACACTAATTAAAAGTAATTAATATGCATTAAATTTTACAAAAATTCACAATTAATTATAATATTAGACGAATTTTGACAAGATAATTATTAATGTAGTTTTACTTTATTTATTAGAAGACAAAAATATCCATTAATGTTGTGTTTAATATCTTATTTAATGCACATCAATACAAAGTTAAAAATTAATTAAATAATAAAATAACTACATTTGTATTTAATATCCTATTTAATAACTACATTTGTGTTTAATATTTAATTTAATGCACATCAATACAAATTAAAAATAGGTTTAATCACATGAAGGTCACCGTTTTCGTTACAAAATATCAATTAGGTCATGAACTTCTAAATTATCTCAATTGAGTCTTATTTTTTACAAATTTGTTCCAATTTGGTCATTTCTGTTAGAGCATCATTGACGATATTAACTGTGTGTCACGTGTCAGCTCGTGACACTACAATAAAATATCTTATTAGTAACCAATTTTAGTGACTAAAAGTTGTTAGTCACTATAGTGACCAATTTAGATATCAATTTACAAACTTAAAATTTATTGGTTACTAAATAGACACTAATATAAATAAAAAATTATAATTGGTCACTAAATTTGTCACTAATTAATTAGAGACCAATTTAGTAACTAAGTTATTTTGGTAGCCAAAACTTAGGTAGCTAATTTTTAGTGACCAATTTTCTTTGGTAGCCAAAATTATGGTAGTTAATTTTAAAACCAATTTAGTGACCAATTATAGTTTTTTATTCTTAATAGTAACTATTTTAGTAACCAATAATTTTTTTACTTTGTAACTTGTATCTAAATTAGTCATTATAGTAACTAACAACTTTTGGTCACTAAAATTGGTTATTAATGAAGCATTTTCTTGTAGTGTGATTTCTTTTATTTTTATTTTTTTAAATCTTTTTTATTTTTTATTTTTTTACTTTTTTTTCTTTAAAAAATAGTTGACACATGTCAAAATAGAGTCTTGCCACGTGTTAGCTTGTAGTTTTTTTTTCTAATTTTTTAATTTTTTAATTTTTTTAAATTTTTAACAAAAGAAGTTGTCACGTGTCAAATTTAAATTTTACGTTAAACTTCATTTAAAATTTTGTTTAATAATTTCTAGACAACTTTATAAATTCAAATGTAAAATTTTCCAACAATTTTATAACAATTACAAACATTTGAATTTTAAAACTTATATAAAAGTATTTTAAAATTTTACATTTGAATTTATAAAGTTGTTTTAGATATTATTAAAACAAATTTTTTGAATAAAGTTTAATGCAAATATTTATAAAACAACTTTATAAATTTTGTAAATATTTATATAAAAATTAAATTTAGTCTCAATTTTATAAATATCTATTATAATAAAAAAAAATTATAATACTTATATAAAAGTTAAATTTCTTTTCATTTTGAGAAAGATGAAATTAATTCAGTTTAAAAAAAATTAGGACTAAATTGAGACAAAATAACAAATACAGGGACTAAATCGAGATTTTTCACATAAATAATTTACACCGGCAAAATTATAATTTGACACGTGATAGTTTTTTTTTTAAAAAAAAAACTACAAGCTGACATGTGGCAAAATCCCATTTTGAAACATGTAAGTTGTTTCTTTAAGAAAAAAAATTTTAAAAAAATTTTTTGAAAATTAAAAAAATCACGAACTAACACGTGACACACTGTGAACGTTGTCACTGATGCCCTAATCGAAAGACTAAAGTAGAACAAATTTTCAAAAAATAGGATCCAATTAAGATAATTTAGAAGTTGATGACCTAATTGAAATTTTATAACGAAAATGGAGACCTTCCCTGTAATTAAACCTAAAAAATAATTAAATAATAAAATAATTTCATTTTGATGTTGCTAAAAATTAAAATATAATTAAACGTGAAAAAGTTTAAATTAACAAAAAAAATAGTGTTAAACATCTAAAAATTTTACAAAACAAGTAATTAAAATATTTTTTCTAACTTTTTAGTAGAGACCTTAAAAATTTTAAAGTATTTATTTATGTAACAAAAATATTAATTATAAATTTTAAAAGATATTTTTGTCTTTATAAAATATATGTTATATAAATTTAATTGTTATTTTAATTAATGGAATTAATTATTCCAGATCTCGGTGTAAAAAATATGAAATCAAAAGATTATTAATTTTAATTTAACCCTTATTAGAATTCTTATTGTTTTTAGGATTAAAACTATAATAATTATTAAATTGACTCATAAAATATATATATATGAACATACTTGCATAAATTTATTACTTTAAGGAATAAATTGGTTCGAGAGAGACTGAATTAATGATAATTTAATATTTTTAAGTTTAGAATAGATTTTCTTTTTTTTTTGCTTTTTTCTCCTTGTTATATTATATTTTGTAGAAAAATTGTGCTTTATTTTGTTTTGTTTCATTTCTTACTTGTTTAATTACTTTTATTTTTTATTTCTTATTAATGAAATGTAGTAATTTAATATTTTACTGGAAATTAATTTAATGAAAATAATTGAGTTTTCCCTTATCGTAACTATTTAATAATTTTGTTGCTTGTAATGTAGGTGGTCTCCTTACAAGAAAATACATATCTAAAGTTGGTTAAAAACTATCATTAATAAATTATAGGTTAAATTATTATATTGGTCTTTATTTTTGTAGAAAAAATTCAAGTAGGTCACCTTCTTTTTTTTGCCTTAAGTATGTTCCTATTTTGGAAAAGTTGTTGTAATTAGGTCTTTTTTTGTTTGTAATGCACTAACCGCATTAACTATGTGTCTCATGTCATGCAAATGTTTTTAAAAATAAAAATAAAAGAATTAAAAAATAATAATAAAAAAAATAGGAGCTGGGACACAGAGCTAACGTCATCCCTGATACACTAATGGAAAAGGCCAAATTGGAACACATTTTCACAAATGAATATCCAATTGATACTGATGGAACTTAGACAAAAAATTCAAGAGTGCTGAATGAGATTTTTTATAAATAAATTAGTTTTTTTTAACTAAAAAATATCTATTAATGTCATTCACTATCATATTATAAGATAACCATAAAAAACTATCATTAAATGTCAAAATTACCTAATATAAAATAAACCTAAGCAGTTGAATCCAAAATTGGTATAGATAATATATAAATATAAATATAATTTTAAATTTCATATAATAATATATAAATATAATATTAAAATACATATAAAAAAGAAAATAAAAAAAGTTTGAGGGAATCATGACTCTCTTCTGTCCTAACCAAGATCGCCCTTATCAAGTGGTACAACTTAAAATCTGAAGATCTAATTAAGATTTTAGAACAAAATGAAGACATTTTAAGAGTTTAAACCTAATTATAATGTAAGTTTACATTTCTTAATTTATTATCGTTTTTTTTTGTACAATTTTTGTATATTAGGATCAAAGAGAAAGAATTATGGGAATTAAATTGATATTAGAGATCATGTGATTCAATTTAAAATTGATATAACAAATAACGAAGGTTCATGAGAATTCACATAGACTTTTTGTTATTTAATATCTATATAATTATAGTTTTTTCTATTGTTATATTTAATATAGGAAAAAAGTAACACATATTTTTACATTTAATATTTAATAATATACTGTTTTATTTACTGTGTTATAAAAAATTATTTAATTAATATTTAAAATAATAAAAAGAAGTGTGATCATTGCCATGTTCTCACTTGATGGATATAAAGATGAAAAAAAATTCAATTAGATTCATAATTTTTATTTGATTTAATTTAGTACTAGTTTTAAAAAAGTGATTTAATTTTTTCCGTTAAATTAACAATATATTTATGTTATAATTTATATATCAAATCATTCCATTTAATAAATAAAATCAATTTAAATATTTAAATTTGTAAGTAAAGTGATTTAATGTATATATTGTAACCAAAATCTAACAAATTGAATCAAATAAAAAATTAGGAATCTAATTAGTTTGACAATAGATGTCTGTTAGAATTTATATATTAAACCACCCCATTTAAAAAAAAATCAATTTGAATATTTAAATTTTTTAAATAGAATGGTGTGATGTATAAATTTTAACAAAAAATTAATATCAATCTAATAAAAATGATCTAATTATATAAATTTTGAAACTAAAGGATTAAATTTAACCATATAAAAAATTAGACATATAATTAAACTTTTTATAAGAATTAGAGAATAAGATTTTAGCCATAATAGAATGTCAATTAATGTTCTACTCAATGTTTTATTATAGTTTGTGGGCTCTTTCTAACACGAGGTTTACAATAAAATGTTGTAAGATTTAGCTTCATTGATTTTTGTTTGTTATTTGTATATGATTTTTGGAAGATAGAATGTGTATTTCTTTTAGGATTAAAACTTGATTGAGAAGAATAATTTCAACCTTTAGAGTAATTAGGATCTTTGTTATTATCATTACTAGACTCATATATGTCTTAAAGAAACTTTATTTATGTGCACATATTTTTTAAATTACTAAAAAATGTATAATTTAAACAAACTCATCGTCTAAAACGAAAAGTTGTCCAATGCACGACTTTCAAATCTATGTAAATTGAGACATACAAATTTTCTGATGGTTGATAAAATTTTCAATTCTAAAAGTAGTTATCCGATATAATTGAATTTAATAGTCTAATTTGTTACAATGAGTATTGATATATACAATTTTGATAGTCAAACATTAATTTGATCATTTTAATATTAAATATTAACATTTTATACATGAAAATGGTTTAATATAAAATCATTTATAACATTTTAGTTTAATTACTTGTTGAAATATAAGCATAATTGTTAATAAGCACCTTCATAAATAATCATAAAAAATAAGCGTCTCCGATTACATCGGTGCATGCAGAATGTTTAATTTACGTCGTATTAACTAATTTAAAACTTTGATAATATCACATAATTAAAATTAAATATTCATTATAAAAGTATTAGTTGTATGCACTTTTTTTATTTATCTATAATATTGTAATTTGATTACAAATAAAAGATAAAGTATATTGTTCATTATTAAATTAAAAACTCATAATTATGAGTTATTTACTTTTTGGTTAAAAAATAAAATAATTACTGATAAATTAAAAAGAAATTGCCGTGACTGTCTTATAGAAAATACATATCAATATAATTATTAATATTTCAAAAAATTAATAAATAATTAAATTACAAAGGATAAAATAAGAATAGTAACCGTTAACACAAAAAATAAAATCTTCCTCATATATTGTTAATTATGAGTTATCAGCATACAAAAGTTAATACATGTAAACATAAAATTTGCAGTAACAAAAATAAATACTCAAATTCAAACTACTATTTCAATATACTTAATTTTTTACCATATTATGTTTAATTAAAAATATAAATAATCTTAATATAATTTTATTTAATATACTTCTAAATATTTCAAAATGAATTTTATTCATATACATGTATCCTTCCATAAATACTAAATATAAATATAAAAAACATAATTTTAAAACTAAATTGTATTTTTTATATTTAAGTATAGCATTCGAATGGTTTAATTCCTTCTTGTGGTGTCAATTGAGCCATTCGAATGGTTTGTCTCTAAAATTTAAATTTTACCCAAGTCAATGTAACTAAAATTGACAAGAAACTATAGTCAAACAATTACATTTCGAGAATAAATGTTATTGCTTGATTATAAATTTTTTCTGCACAAGCTTTTACAATTTAGAAAAAAAAATATATATACAACATACCAGTGGTCAGAAAACTAACTATATGCGTCTCTTTGAAATTTTTTCTGCAGCAGCACAATTTGTTTTTTATTTTTTTTATTCCATAGGTAGCATTCTATTACTTATATTTACACAGATAGCATGATTCCCGGAACATGTAAGAATTTAGTTTCCGGAAAACTGAATTCCAACTCCATTGCGCGATTTTTCACAAATACTGAACTGAATTTTTTGCAGAAAAAATTCACGTCACTTCTGGCATAGACCCAGCATCTAAATAGGCTGTCGTTGGCAAAACTCGAAGTATGCAATGCGGACTGAGAAAAAAATAGAAGGCCATAATTTTCAAGTAACCCTCATCTACCATGATATTGAATTGTTCAGTGCACGTAAAGACTTCTAGAGCTTGTTCTCGGAGGACAATAGATTTATTAAAAGGCATTCAACCTTCCTCCGACTCTGCACATCAGAATAGATACCAGGCAAGGATTTGTTAAAAGAATACACATGCATACTTAACAAGGGGGCAATAGGTTGGGTACCACCAGTTTTCATACAATATCGAAAACAACAGACATATGGAAATTATACAGAAAAACAGTTTCAATTTTCAATTCAACCATTTGTCTTACCATTTATGGCTTCCATTTCCTTGAAAACACCTACAGGTGATCCATGAACAGAGAAAAGCATCTCGCCAGGTCTGGGCAGTCTAAGTGTTTTGGGTGTCATCCCAACAGACAACCTCTGACTAGTCATCTGCAAAATGCTTACAGTGCCAAATTAATTTTAGAATTAATTTGGTGCAGTTGGCTTTTTTCTAAACATCACAAAATCACTATAATAGTTGGATGAAAATCAGACAATTCAGATCTCAAATAAATGTTCTAATTATTCCAATCTTCATCCAGCACTCAAGAGTTGTTGACCGTGTCAATGCATAGAAAAACTAACTCAAATGAATCTAGATCCGGTTCATTCAGCTCTTAAAACTTAGGAGAACATGGATATCCTTATTTCTTACTTAGCCAAACAAACCAGAGTTCATAATAAAACAAACAAATATATACACATAATAAAGTAGCAAGAAAGAAGATACCAACCCCGGGAGTCTGAAGACCTTCCTGTACTGCTAGAGTGTGAGTGTCAGATGGCTCGTCCAAAGCCTGTATTAATAATAGAAATTTAGATCTAAACAGGACCAAACAATATCCATTTAAATTGAAGAATTCTTCGAAGCACTTATACATAAGATGGATGAACATGAATAATGTTGTTGCACCGATTTTGGAGTTAAACCCTGTTTATTAGCACATACTCTACAACTGAAGAGTAATAAGGGCATTGGTAACAAGGAAAACATTGAGGAGATGTTCTTTTTATGTCAGGATTTATGTTTTTGAATTAATAACACCACATTCATCTTAAGTGTAATAGTTTCAGAATCGCGCTGCAAAGGTGTATGACAATAGCTAATAAAGAAAGTAAAAGGAGAACAAACATACAATGTCCTTAAATTGAAGGTTACCAGCACCGATAAAGCTCATTCTCCCTGCCACCAAAGAAGTAACTACTGTCAATTGTCAATTGTCAATTATAAAAATAAAAATATGTAAGGTTTTGCAACCATGTATAGGCATGGATAGGATGAAACACATTTTGATTCCAAAGAGCATGAAACGTTGTGTTTGAATAAGTTTCTTCATAAGTGCTTGTACCAGAAAAGATTGAGAAAAAAGTTAAATGAATTTCTTCATAATCTAAAGATGACAATAAAAGATGAAGACTCAGAGAAAGAAAGAAGAATTTGATTTCTGATATTGAGTCCAACATAGAATCTCAACAATGCACAATATAGAATCTCTTCTACAAGTATCTGTGGATAAATTTGTTGAAACCCTTTAAACTAAGGAAACGCAGAACAAGACTCTAATTTTCTCAATTTCAGAACTAATGCGAAAGTGTGGAACATTTCCGGAATTCGAGAGTACCTGCACTGGCAGAATAGTCAAAGCCAGGGAAGCGACGGATGGATTCGATGGACAAACTTTGGAGCAAAGAAGCGCGGACATCCATTCCATCGTTACAACCCTCGTTCTCTCTCCATTTCACATCTATATTCTTGTTGCGTTCGTCGTACACAATAGAGAGATTAGGCAGGGTTTCTTCAAAAACCTGCAACACAAGCTTCCGAAGCTCCTCGCTGCTGAAACGCGAGCGCAACAATCGGAGTTCCGTGAGGCAGTGCTCGATATCCGTCTCGCGACGCTCCCTAATCGCTCCAATTTCTCTCTCCATCGCTGCACAGAAGTTCAATTAAACTCAAAACACAAAAGAAAAAGGAAAACAAAGATTGAAATGTGAACGTGAACCTTGCATTTCGAGGTCCATGAATTGAGGTGGTTGCATCCGAATTTGAGAGTCTGGTATTGATTCGCGTGCTTTCGCAGATTTCTTCGGTCTACCACGCTTCGGCATTTTCTGATTCGAACAATAACAAAATATGAAGGAATACGAATGGACTAAACTCTACTCAATCATCTGTATTCACCCAAACTTGTTAATTTGATCGTTGGGAAAGAAGACGCGGGTAGGAGATGTAAGTTTTGAAATTTGAACATATTAGGCCTTTTGTTGTTGGGCCAACTATTCAGAAACAAGGGCCCACGATCCGACATACGGTGCTTGATGACTCTTCTCATGTTTTATTTGTTTTAGAAAAGCAGAAAAAATATTAGAGAAAGCTATTGGTACCCCCCACATGCTATCCTTTGGTTGATTTAAATTTTATTTCAAATATGAAATAAGTTATTTTTTATAGGTTTAAACCGCTAATATTGTTTAGTTTAATTAAAAAAAATACTCATAATATGATATCTGATGTACTTGTGCTAAATCAAACTATCTCAGCATTTTATCTTTATTCTATTTTCTTTTTCAACCTATTTATTGTTTTTAACCAAAGAATGTTGAGTGTGAATAGAATTGTGATTGGAACTCTCCACCAACCATACTCCTTCACCATTTTCTTTGCACCAAAATCCATAATGTACATGGATGAGAGGAAGCCCAGATACATACATATATAAAGGAAACTAAACATAAAAAAAATGCTAATGCTACAAAACCATGCTCCTAGGGCCATTTTAACAAGGGTTAAATATATTTTTAGTTGCTCAAATTTTAGTAAAATTTAAAATTAATCCTTCATCAAAATTTTTGATCAATTTAGTCTTTCATTTTTTGAAATGCATGAATTTGATCATTTTAATCAAATTTTGTTAAGGTTATTTGAAGTTTCAAAGATGTTTTATAATAATATTTGAGTTAGCATTTAAGTAAAAATAATCAAATGTAAATAATTCAAATACTATCATGAAATGTCCTTAAAATGTTACATAAACTTAACAAAATATGAGTAAAAGGACTAAATCCACATATTTCTAAAGATGAATGACTAAATTGATCAAAATTTTTTGAAAAGGGACCAATTCCAAATTTCTGAAGGACAAAAACATATTTAACCCTCTTAACAATCATCAAATCTTCTACAATACAAATATTGTCAATTGAGAATGCTTACACATAAAAGTGTAATTAATGAATTAACTTATTCATCAACGATTTGGATTTATTAATTATGTTTAAAATTTATGAAATTTATATTTAAAATAATAAGTTTATTCATTAATAAATTTCACAAGCAACTTCTAGAGATAAAACGACGTTCCCAGGGTAAATTTCATCAGTATAATCGTCTTCACTAATGAAAAATTTAGTGACTTGTTGCAGTTTATTATAATTATAACATATTACAAAGTAAAGCTTATTGATGAGGTTTTCGTGAAATCATAAACAATGTTTACACATATATTTCTATCAACTTGTCTTCAAAGTGACGGCGAGATAAAACAAAGTTAATTATGTTACGCTAAGAAATAAATTTATAAGACTTCAAATATATGAATAATTTAGTTAAAATTACTTTAAATATAGTTTTTAATTCAAATGAGATAAATTTAACTCATGAAGTAAAATAGAATCAATATATAGATAACTGGAGAGATATAACACCAATGACACATGAGTTCAACTTACATATAAGTTATTGACACTACTCTTAAACCAAAATCTTAAAGCGATGAATTAATAAATTTATGAATCTTCATTCTTATATAGTGTTCAATTTTCTCATTTTTACTTCATGTGAGATTTAGACTTACTTTGAAATTATATATATATATATATATATATATATATATATATATATTGGTATTATAAGAAAAATAAAATCTTAAATAAGCAGTTAGTGAAAATTCTAAACCTAAACGTCTAAGAAAAATTTAAAAAATGGATTGACAAGTTAACTTGTACCAACATGTTGGTGGTTTACTCGATTGGTACGTTAATCGAAGTGGAAATGTATAAGTTAATATTAAACTACCTAATCTAATATGTTATTCCAAAATGACTATAAAAAAATGAACTAACTTTCAAGGTTTTAATAAAGTATTTATTATATTCTTGATTTATTTCAAATATTTATTAATTAAGTTTGTATTTCCAATATGTTAAATAGTGATTTATTATCAATAAGTAAAATTGTTATTCATAAGTATGAACAACTTTAAACTAAAACCAATTTAGGATTAAAAATTAAAGATTTGTTAATTTCTACAATGATTTTATTTTAAAATTTATAACAACAATCATTTTAATTAATTATTTGATTGAGTTTCAAGTGTATATGATTCATGGTTGATAATATATAAAATTTAAATTCTAAATATAATTGAAATGTGTGCAAATTAATCATCTTCCAATGAATTCACGGTATAAATGTTGTATTTTCTATTTAAAAAATCAAGACCTTTTTTTTTCATTTCTAAAATAGCAAACGTAATTAGTTTCTTCACTATAGATCTTCTTTTGTTTGAAACAAAAAAAAAAAAAAAACCTTGTATAGTGACTTTATTTAATTTCCATGTTATATTATTAATATAATATTTTTGGACTTTAATATATTTATGTCTTCTGCAGATATCATTTTTTTATTTTAATTTTATTAAATTCTGAAACTTTCTACGTCATTTTTTACTCTTTTCAATTGACAATACTTATTTAATTTAAAAATTTAAACAAAATTACACTGTAAATTTATATAATTAAGATAACAATAATATCTATATTAATCTTTTCATATATTATTCAACTACTTAAATAAAATAATTTACTACTTTAACTTCAAAATTTTCAATTCCAAAATTTTCAATATTCTATGAATGAAGGATAATAATGGGACGCACCCCACGAGTTTCATGATCTCGTTCCATCCTCGACGTGAATAATTCTTATATTCCACGATTATAAAATTTGTTTTTCATCTCATCTCTATTATGTAAATGATATATTTATTTCTTAATAATGTAATTTTTTTTACTATTTCAATATTAATCAACGAACTTTTATGAAAAAAAATTTACAACAAAAAAATATATTATATATTATATAAAATATTCAATATAAAAATAATTATTCAAAGTTAAATATTAAAAATAAATGATAATCGTATAAATTTTAAATTAGAAATAAAAGTAAAATAATTATATAAACATTATATAAGCACACATAAATAAAATTTCATAACAATCAAAAACATTTTAAATTTGAAAATGTTAATGAAATAAAGTTGATAAAGTTAAAAAGATTAGTTAGAAAATTATAAAAATAAAATATTGAACTAGTTAAACCGTTGAAAGATAATGATAATTGTTTAATAAAAAAAATTAAGAATAAAAGAAAATAAAAAAGATAATTTTTTTTTATATTACATAATAAAAATTAGATGTGAGAATATTGAGTTGAGGAGTTTCATGTAAATTTAATTAAGATGTTAGGAAATATTGGAAATCATATAATTATAATATAAAATATTATAAGAAGAAACTTGTTATTTTACTTTATTAGTATATTATATATAAATATAACAAAATGTAATATAATATAAAATATAAAGTATTTATAATATCTCAATATTTATTTTTTAATTCTAAAATAATAACTAAGTTTCAAAATTGAAAGATGTTTTTTTTTAAAAATACATAAATATTTTCTAAAAATGAATTTAAATAAAAAAAGATATTAAGTAAATATTTTCAAAAATTAATGATATAATAATCTCTATAAGAGATCAAACAAACCATAAATGGAATCCGATAATAATAAATTTAAAACTATTATAGACGAAATTAAAGTTGAAGTTAACCATGATGTTATATTCAAATAATTAAAAATTATTATTATTAACTTTGATGTTTATATAAATGAAATTCAAAGTACATTTTTCAAATTTCATCACATCTTACAAAATAGTCATCGAGTATCATACATAAATAAATTAAAAATAATCGTCAAATTATATTATGTATTTTTTTCTTAAAATAAAGTCACAGAATAAAATTTTTTTAATAAGAAAATTTACCTTTTCCAAATGCTGATATGAAATAAATCTGTATTATTATCTATTTATAATCTATTTGTCAGATTCAGAAAATACTTAACAGGTCTATTTATCGTCTATTTATCATCTTACTATCAATAATATTTTTTCTTAATTATCTCTCAGTTTTTTTAATGTCACTTTCACTTTTTGTGTGCAATGATTCATTTTTCAACATAACACTTGTTTAAAAAGTTATAATATACTTAGACATGTATAATTTACTTTTGATATTATAACTAACTCTGAATGCAATAAAATACACCACATATAATAATTCTTTATAGAAAATAAAAAACTATTGCATGCAGCTTGTAGTTTTAAACTACTGATCGTAATGATTAACAATTATATAATTAATACAAAAATAATAATCAATATTCTTTTTCTATATTTCAGTCTAAAAGGTGATTTTGTCCATATTATATTAAATATATTTTATTATTAACCTTATTTACATATATAATTTATTTTCTAGTGAAAATTATATAATCTACTAAGTAATATAAAATATTGTTATATATGCTTACCTTATTTAAATAATATGCTGGAAAAGGCAATGATCGTTTAGCATAAGTAAAATAAAATAAAATCATAGTATATACAAATTTTAATAACAAAAGTAAATTATACATGTGGTGAAAGTTCTTGCTGGCCAGAAGTCACCATATTTTTTCAAAGCTATTAAGTGCAGAATTAGGAATAAATGTTAAAGTTAGTTAAACTTTCACTTTCTTCAGAGATTTGTGTTCATATTGAAAAGGAGCGATTCCTAAAAAGTTAGAGCTGGATCTTTCTGTTGATCACCCAACTTTTAATGAAAATGAAAGGAAAACTTTAATTATTTGAAATTTTTTGACATTCAAATTAGTAAGAACTACGAAATATATGAGTATAGAATAATTGATAATATCTAAAATCATAAATATTTATAAGTTTTTTAACCTATTAAATAAAGATTAAAATAAACAATATATATAAAAGTTGTTTAAATATAAATATTTTATTATATATATTTAGTTATAAATTTTTTTGGAATATCTCGAAATAGAGTGGTACAATCTGTTTGGTACTAACCATTCTATTTTTAATTTTGTTATAAAAATTTGACTAAATAGAATACCAATACGTGGTGTGTTCTATGTCAAATTTAGTATTTGGATTTTTCTTCAAAATTTTACTTACCAATTGAACACAAATACCTAACTTTGACGCAACAATATAAATGATGTGGAGTTTTTTCTTTTTTCTTGTCGAATACTCTATTTTAGAGTTTGTGTTCCATTTTTTTAATTTATCCATTTAAAAACACCTACCTACTCCTACTTAATTAATACCAACTCTCATATATACACATTTGATTTGGCTTAATCCAACCTCATTTTCAAATCCAAAATATTCAAAAATAAAAATAATAGCTAAGTAATTTATTGTTCCACGTTTCTTAGATAATTAATCATAGAAAAGCCCATGTGTTACAACCAATTATCAACCTCCAAAATTTCATAATTAAACCATTCTTAATTCTAAAAATTTTAAAAATATATTATAATTAAAATAATTACAATATTTAATTTTTATATAAAATGCTAATAATTTAATTATTATATCACTTATTTTTATTTTACAAAATATTTTATGTAGTTTGTTCTTTTTTAGATACTCATTTATTATTTAATTCAGTGAAATATTTTTTACAAATATGAGTACACTTAAATTAAATATACTTATATATTATTAAAATATTTGTTATACTTAATAGAAATATATATATATATATATATATATATATATATATATATTTATTATTACAAACAAGATATTATAATAAATTTAATTTCAAAATATGTATCTATTATTTTATATTTCAATGCTCAAAAATCATTAATTTAAATGAATATTTAAAATTTAAAATTTTTATTTTCAAATAACTTGACGTTTTAATAAAAGTTCAATATCAATTCACCAATACAAAAGCCTTTTTTCCCAGTTATTTTTGTTATTCTGCCTCAGTTTTATAACCGAAGTATATTGGGACAAGGTCAAATGGAGTGCCTTTTAGCTTCGATTATCACCCGAGGCCGTAGAGGGGCCTTTATGTCTCGGTTGTAAGTGAACCGGAGTCATAGACGTCATTTTATGCCTCGGTTGTAAATGAAAGTGATTATCAACCACAATCAAATATACACCCAATACAAAACACAGTTGACAAATATTCATGAATTTTAATATATGTATTTTAAAATATATATGCACTAATAAACTACTAGAAAGTGATTAATCTTCTTAAACTGTCCAATAGGACAATTCAAGATTCAATACATTTAAATTATCAGTATTGTATCCCTTTATATTAATTTTAAAAAAAATGTAGCTTCTTCAAAATGAAAACTCGGGAACAATACATAATTTTCGTATTGAATCTCAAACGAGAAACTAAGACTAACTCACACTATAAGAAAAGCAAACAACATATTTAAACAAATAATTAACCACATATATAAAACAAACAATATATTGGCATCATAGAAAAATATTAGAATTAAGAACCTGGGAGCGTAAAAAGCGAATGACAATGGAAGATGATGCGATGCAACACGTTCGAGAGCTACAAGAGACAACAAAAAATACAAGAGAACGTCATAAGTAACAAATAAATTAAGACCTAATTCTCTCAAAAAATTACTCAAAACACTCCAAACAATTTCAATCTCAATGCAAATCAATACTCACAATAATCAAAATTGAAAATTAATATATACAAAACGGAAAATGAAACAAAAACGCGTTGGAAATTTACCTTGGAGGAACGACCACATGACAGTTGCCGAAAAACGGGGAAGGAGGTGCACGAAATGGTCGTGCACGAAATGGAGGTGCAGGAAAAGGAGGTGCAGTGAACCAACGAATGCGACGCGACGGTGGCCAGAGCAACATGGTGGCAGCGACGGTGGAGGTGCACGGTGCAGAGAGAGATACAAGAGCGACGAAATGAAGGTGCAACGAATAACCAGAGGCGACGCGACGGTGGCCGGAGCAACATGGTGGCAGCACGGTGTGGTTGTAGAGAAAACGTGGTGGCCGGAGCGTGGTTGCAGAGAGTGAGATGAGAAATGCATAGACGGTGCGTGGAAGAAGAAAAGGAGTTCACGAATTTAGCCCTAATTAAAATCTATGGCCTCGGTTCAATTAATAACTGAGGCCTATTGCCTTATTTGGCACCGTTTCATTGTCACCCGAGGCCAAAGACGTAACGGCTAGTGATATTTTTGAAAAATTCAGCCACGTTTTTGGCTTCGGGTCTCTGGAACCGAGACATATAACCCCTTTTGACACCGATTGTTGATGAATTGAAGCCTACAACCCTTTTTGGCTTCGAGGTTTCACTGAACTGAGGCATAAAAGTTGCTTGGAATTGCAAAAATGTCACCGCGCCATTATATGCTTCGGTTCTTGGACAATCGATGCATATAAGGCGAGTTAAAATATCAAATCTACACTAGTAATTATATTTAATAGTTAATTTAAATTATTACAAAAATAAATTTCAAATATTACAAATGTTGTAAAATTTTGACAACTTTTATCTTTATATTTCTATTTTCTAATTTTTAAATTTTTTCATAAATTCATATTTTTTTTCTTAAATTAAAAAATTAGGCTAGAATGATCTGAATTAATCTACTCTCTACACAAATTTGTGTCTAGTTTCAAGGGAGATTCACATAAAAGATTTAATACTAATACGAGTGATGATATGCTTATACCACGAAATAAAACAATACTTACCTAACAACTCAAAATAATAATATTTTAATTATATTTATTTATTTCTTTTATTTTTTAATTGAAAATTTTAATGCCTTTTTATATTATTAAATTTTTGTCAAGTGAAAGTATTTTTTAAGGAATATCAAAACCTTACTTTTGTACTAATAAATCACAAAGAAATAAAATAATTGATAATAGTACTTTTATCATAATCCAAAAACTTAAAAGATAAATAATTTTTGTACTCTGATTTCTTACTTTTTTTTTACTTAATATTTAAATTAACACCTATATGAAAATTTTTTATATTATTTATAATAAATAATGTGATGACCTTGTATGAAAGTAGTAAGTACTATTTTATTTACAATTCTACCACCGCGACCCTTATTTTTTTTTAATGAATATCAAAATATTATTTTTACACTAATAAATCATAAAAAATGAAATAAAAATGATAATAGTACTTTTACTATAATCTAAAAACAAAAGATAATTAGTTTTTATATATGATTTCTTACTTCTTACTTAAGATTTAAGGTGTGTTTGGACAAATTTGAGAAATGAAAAGAGAATTGTGGTGTTAGTTGGATTAAGAAAAAAATAGTATAATTTGATATGAAAGTTTGTATATGATGTGACACATTAAAAAAATATTTTAATGAATAAATTTTAATGTTATCATTTTATCTTTGAGAATAAAGGTGATATAAATGTAAATATAAATAATGAAAATTATATTAAAATAAAATTAAAATTGTTATTTAAAATTACAAAAATATATTTTTTTATTATTCTTATTGTTACAACCTTTTCTACTCCATAGAATTAAAGAAACATGTTAGTTTTTAGGTATAATTACGGATTTGGTACTCAATTTTTGGGTTAAGTTCAATTTGGTCCCCATACTTTTGGTTTGTTTAATTTAGTACTCCAATTATTTAAAACGATTCAATTTGGTCATCTCGTTAAGTTGGAGTTAACACCGTGTGCGTACAGGACACGTGTCAAGCCATGAAATTTTTAATTTTTTAAAAAAAAATTTAATTTTTTTTAAATTTCTAAATTTTTTTCAAAAAATGTAAAAACTATCATGTGTTAGTTTACCATCGTGCCACGTGGCAGCTTACAATCATGACACATGACAGTGGTAATAGTTGTTTTCAATTTAGTCCTCTATTTAAATTTTTTGTTCAATTTAGTATCCAATTTTTTAAAACATTCAATTTTGTCCTTTCCAATTTGAGACAAAATTAGTAACTAAGTTTAATTATTACTTATATATACACGTTAAAATATTTTTTTTTAATTTATATATTAAATCACTACACCTAAATATTCAAATTATTTTATTTTTTACAAGGGTAAAAAAATTCATGTGTAAAAAATTACAAAGGTAAAAAATGTAAAGAATAAAATAATTTAAGTATTTAGGTGAAACGATTTAATGTGTATATTAAAAAAAGTTATTGTAACATGTATACATAAGTTGTAATTAAGCTTATTTACTAATTTGGTTTCAAATTAGAGAGGACAAAATTCGATCGTTTTAAAGAATTGAGGTACTAAATTGAACCAGAAATTTAAATAGAAGACTAGATTGAAAACAACTATTACCAGTGTCACGTGACAGTTTATAAATTTTTACAAAAAAAATTTAAAAAAATTTTTAAAAAAAATTTTAAAAAATTAAAAATTTCACGGCTTGACACGTGTCCTGTATGGACACGGTATTAACTCACACTTAACGGAAATGACCAAATTGAATCATTTTATACAATTCAGGTACTAAATTGAACAAACTAAAAGTATGAGGACCAAATTGAACTTAACTTAACAAAAAAGATTGGGATACCAGTAATTATAGCTAGTTTTTATAATGGACAAAGCTGAAAACATATTTCATGTCTTACTTGATCAACAAAAAATGGTGGAAAATTACACCTCCAATGTGTTTCCTCTTCGCGTGAAATCAAGCTCTTCCAGCAGCTCTGCGCTAGAGGTCGATTTTTCTGAAAAAACAAGTATCGAAGTAACTCATATGTTTTATTTACATATACCATTATCTACATCAAAACTTGCTGGAAAGTGATTTGAGCTAGTCCAGCAAAACATATATTCAGATCCATCGAAATAAACTCTACAAGCATTACTTGGCCATAATTTGGTATATTAAATTAAGGCTCCCATTCGAAGACAATGCTTTTATTTCTTACATAGCAACAGTGAGTCAAATGATTCAATTATTTGTTATGGCAACTAAATGATCCCTGTTTAATTTAAACGGATATAGGGCGTCGGTGAATTTAAAAAGGAAGAAAATATTCAACCGGTAAAGACTTGTCACTGTTCATGTTTATTTTCCACTTTTGCAACTACAAGAAGACAAAATCACCTTCTCACTGATTGAAATTCAACACCAAAGATTGACCTTTTTTACAAAGGTGCTAACTAGCCACCGCATCATAGAGCAACTAGTACACTGAGACATGTATAGGTAACAGTAAGTCCCCAAACTAGTATAAATACCATGCACTGCTTGTGTTCTTCAGCAACAGAAAAACATGGCTTCCTTAAGCTCCCTAGTTCTGCTTCTTGCAGTTCTGGTTCTGTCCCCTCAAGGGCTTGCTAACTATGAGAAGCCCCCAGTAGAAAAACCTCCTGTATACAAGCCTCCCATTGAAAAACCACCGGTCTATAAGCCACCAGTAGAAAAACCACCGGTTTACAAGCCTCCAGTTGAGAAACCACCGGTTTACAAGCCCCCGGTAGAGAAACCACCAGTGTACAAACCCCCGGTAGAGAAACCACCGGTTTACAAGCCTCCGGTTGAGAAACCACCCGTTTACAAGCCCCCTGTTGAGAAACCACCGGTTTACAAGCCTCCGGTTGAGAAACCACCGGTGTACAAGCCCCCAGTTGAAAAACCACCAGTGTACAAGCCTCCAGTTGAGAAACCACCGGTGTACAAACCCCCAGTTGAGAAACCACCGGTTTACAAGCCCCCAGTTGAAAAACCACCCGTGTACAAGCCACCAGTGTATAAGCCCCCAGTAGAGAAACCACCGGTGTACAAACCCCCCGTTGAAAAACCACCAGTGTACAAGCCCCCCGTTGAGAAACCACCGGTGTACAAACCCCCAGTTGAGAAACCACCGGTGTACAAGCCCCCCGTTGAGAAACCACCGGTTTACAAGCCCCCAGTTGAAAAACCA
>Ga0214542_1005225_pt1 | contig 24947 bp, 8 predicted proteins | sample CNSS1metaG_FD_160096 | JGI IMG/M metagenome (GOLD analysis project Ga0214542, IMG submission 160096) | Root nodule microbial communities from cowpea collected in UCLA plant growth center, Los Angeles, California, USA - CNSS1 | ecosystem: Host-associated > Plants > Roots > Nodule | place: USA...
GGTTAAAACATCTCTGTACATTGTGTTACTTTTGAGAGAGAGAGAGAGAGAGAAAATGATAGAAAAGCCATGTTATTGTTACCGCTCATATAAATCATCTTGTTCAGTCATCCTTCCGATAAAGACAATATATAATAAATCGAAACAACATATGATGAAAAGGTGTGGTGTAAAATGAATGTAAGTATAGGAATCAGTAGTTATTCTTGTACAAACACAGCACCTACACTAGCACACAACATCTATAATAACGACATATAATTGTTATCACATGGTAGTGTTTGCATGGATAAAATTGAATATCTGCTGCACCGAACTGGCTATATCTTCTGCGGTGAACCTTGAATCACTAGCCACCTACATACACAGACAGACATTAGTCGAATCAAGTTAACACAAGGATCTTAAACTAATTCATAGATCTTAAAGTAAACATAAGGGGATCCATGTGTACCTTGACATTGAATGAATAAAGAACTGTTTGTTCAATGGTGGTGATGTTGGTGTGAAGGATTATTAGTTGCAGATCTTCAAGTGCAGCAATGGTTTTGATCAACTGTCCTGGCCTCCTCCTTGATAGGATTTTGATCATGGCATCAAATCCTAGAAGCTTCACTTCAACATCAGCCAAACATGACTTGCTCTCTGCTGTTTCTTCACGAAGTCCACTCTCCAACTCCACCAGCTTCATCTGTTCGTTCGGAATTGTCAAAGGTGGAAAAAAAGGAGGTTGTTGCTGTCCAATCGAGGGTTCCCCAACTTGTCTTGCTTGAGCTTCTCCCAGTAGCCTCCTCCTCTTTTGTGACTCCAAACACTGAAGAAGTTGCTCCAATTCCCTCACAAACTCTATGGCTCCCCCAATTATAGAAGCTTGATCACCCTACACAACAAAAAACTTTTTTAGTTTCAAGAGTGCATGATTTTAATGGAATGGATTATGATTTCAATTGATCGTTTAGTACCCTTTGAACATATGAACCGGGCATGAGTGATCTAAGCACACGAAGATGCTCATTCATTTGCTTCCTACGATTCCTTTCTACTGCTATGTGGGTCATGCGTTGGCTCTCAACTTCTTCACTTGTCTTCACAGTTCTTGGTCTCTTCCTCTTGTTCTTGTTTTCCTGCACTCCTGCACTCTTCTGAGTCTCTTCCTGACCCAGAAACCGAATCTGCACGGAATTGTTGTCATCAGAAAGCCGAGTCTCTTCATCTTCTCTCATCATCATTCCCTCTTCACCAACCCTCGACTTCTCCTCCATATCCACCAAGTTGAACCTCTCATCGTGATTTTCCGCTTCACCATCAGGGTCCTCATTCACCATCAGGTTCTGCTCTTCCTCCATCTTGTCGTTTAACACTGGAAACTTGAGAAAGTAAACCGGATCTAACCCAGATTCGTCACAGCTTTTTGTTTGATTCAAAGCCAACTTAGGTCCAAAATCCGCAAACTGCATCACGTCTGCAAAACTCAATTTATCATAGGATATTGTGCCGGTGCTGGAACCACCGTAAAAACCGTGTGGTGGTGGTGGTGGTGGTGGTGTTTGAGGCATGTAATCCACCATTGATCCACTGTTGTTTTCATCACCAGAAGCTTGGAACTTCATGAGCTGGTGTTGATGCTGATTTGGTGGATAAAGGTGGTGTTGGTCGTGATCTAGAGAGTAGTCAAGTGTGTTGAAGCTTGGAGGCATGGATATCGGTGCCTGCAGTGATGGAGATTCAGCAAAATTGGAGCAAAACAACATATTGTGATGATAAGAGAGGGTGAAAAGATCTGACATGAAAAGCTTTAATGGAGACAAAAACATAAAAGAGCCACGGAAGATCTATAAATATATGTATGTCTGTACCGAATAGTTGTGATCTTTCTCCATTCTTATTAGCTTATAAAGAAGATGACTTTAATCGAGAGAAACCCTAATTGACCTTACTTCATGTTAAGACAAAACCCCACAACGAAGTTTCTCCAGGGCCCTCCACCTGCATCATTTGGCATGTCGACTAATTAAGTATCATAAGATATATGTATTTTGTTAAAAAAAATCAATATTATCATATTTCGATCTATATGTTTTTGCTTCTTCATTTTATTTTCTCTTTCTATTTTAATTTTCAAATTGTCACCATTTCTTTTATCTACTTCCAATTTTCAAACAACCTTGATCCTTTCTCTTCTTTTTGTTACTGTTTTCATGTAAATATTTCGTAACATAAATATAAATTAAAACAAGGAGATGATTTTCTAATACTTAAATATATTTCAATGGAATAAGTTTATTATTTTTCTTTTGAAGTTAAAATTGATTTTAATAATCATACAAGTTGCAAAAAATAAAATCTAGCTGTACTTTACCTATCCTCTATATATTGTCAAACATGTAATAAGATGCTTAATAATAAAAGGAAAATTATAAAGATATACCTTTTAAAATACTAATATTTTAACTTTCTACTTGATTTATCTCAATTTATTTTATATTTTAAAATAAAAATACTCTTTTATTGGTGTTGAATAAATATGTAGAATAAAAAATGTGATATTTGTGTATGATCGATCATAATAAAATAGAAAACTATATTTACTATGTAAATGACCTATAAGATAAGAATCATAGCTTACCACTTTGTTTATAAAACAATTTGCATTGAGATCAGGATTATATGTGATCATTATGTGCTCAAAATCTCTGACCATAATTATTTACATTACTTTGTAAAATAATTTGTTTCATTAATAAAAGACTAAATCATTTTTTTTTTAAATTACAAGTCTAAAAAATTTAAGTATACAAGACATCAAACACACTTGATTCAAACTTAAGAAACTAAAATATATCAAGTAAAATTATAGAAAAGGTGAAAAAAAAAAACTAAGAAATAAATTATGTGATTGAAAAATAAATCCACTTTTGGCAATAACAAGATAAACAGAGATATCTCCCAAGATAATTTGAATTTAGCATGTAACATAAACAAGTACAATAAGTAACATATATTAGAGTTGATTTGATGCAATTGAAGAATAATTAAGCAAATGAAAGACATAAAAATGTGAGATAGGGAACCTGATTAGGGTGAGGGATGCAGAGAAGGGAGAAAGTGAAGTGGGGTTGAGAAAGAGATGTGGAGTGTGGCCCAGGAGTAGACCAGCAGAAGAGGACGATGGAAAAACGAAATGTTGTTATTGAAGAAGGTGATTTTTTGTTGATATATAACAAGTGTGGGGGCGCTGGGGTGGGTTTGACTTCTTGAAGGTCACAGAAAAGGACAGAGAGAGAGCCTAAGCCAGATTAATTTGCACCTCACACATTCACCACCTTTTATTAATGTTTGTCACAAGCCACCAACGCTCTGTTTTACTTTGCCGCCTTCCTTCATGAGGTAACTATGAACTTCTACACTTTTTTATATCTACGCTTTCAACTTTCAATCTTTCAACCACTCACATTAAGCTTCGGGATTTAGAGGGAATACTATTCTTCTTTTTTCTTTTTTTCTTATAGATATGCACCTTTCAATAATATTATTTATTTTTTTGTTGGTGTAGAATAAAAAATATGGAGTTTGTATATATATCATCGCCCTTTTTTTTCTTTTGTGGTTTGGATTTTGAGGATGTGGTGGTGTATGACTCACGTGGTCGTCACATGGATATTTTCTCCAAAATAGACAGGCATTCCAGTTTAGTTTTTTTAACATGAGTAGAGTCTTTGCAAGTAAGAGTTCATACGAGTTTTTAAAGCTTGGCTTCAACTTTCGTAAACAAAATTTAATTATTTAAGTAAAAATGAAGCTTCAATTTGGTTTATTCAATTCATTTATAGCATGATTTTTTTTTTCGTTTTATAATTTTTTTAATATTTTAATTTTATCAATATTTAATAACTATAGTTAGTCCACATAATAGAAAAAATGTGCTTGTAATATGTGAAATTCAATAATTCTAAACTATTAAATTTAATAAATACAAAATGTTCATGACTTATTGACTATTACACAAAGTAACCTTTAAATCAATTTGTTGTTCTCCATAAAATTAATCCATGTATTTTCATAACCAATAAATAAATATATATACTCGAATTTCAAAATGTATAATTTTTATTTTTTTAATTTAAAGTTTTATTATTTTAATTTTATTTATTTTTCACTTTCTATTTTATTTGATTTTTTTAATTCTATTTAAAATTTAATTATTTAATTTAAATTGTATTTTCATAATTTCTTTTATTATATACTTTTTATAATTTTAAATTAAAATTTATTTTAATATAATTTCTTACAAATTTAATAAAAATAAAAATAAAAAATAATTAAAAAAGCAAAATTTAATATATATATATATATATATATATTCTTTTTTTTAATTTAAAGTTCTATTATTTTATTTTAAATTATTTTTTAATTATATTAATATATATTATTTTTTATTTTATTTGAATTTTCTTAATTCTTTGTAAAATTTCAATTTTTTATTTTAATTATTTTTCTTTATTTTTTTATTGTGTATATTTTTATATTTTTAAATTCAACATTTACTTTAATATAATTTGTTAAAAATTAATAAAAGTAAAAATTAAAAATAATTAAAAAAATAAACTTTAAATTTAAAAAAAAAAAAAAATATATATATATATATATATATATATATATATATATATATATATATATATATATATATATATATATATTTCCAAAAGTTCCCGTATATATATATTTTTTTACATTAGGAAGTCAAAATTTTTCACTGGATGTTGACTTTTGGAAACATCTTTACATGAAGTCGACATTCGGAAGTAAATTTGGGATTGTGATATGTGTATTTTTTTCTCAAATGGTCAAAAGTTAATTTTGGGTTTTAAAAAAATCTTGGAGATGAAGAAGAAATCTTGGAAGTGTAAAAAGAAATTCCTTTAACAGTCGTACATACATGCAACTTATTATGGCTTTGGGCCTCGTGCAGCTCAATCTATCGTTAAATTTACTGAAGGTGTTTGGACCGAGACCCAATGTCGACCAAAGCAAGGGGTTTCTCCCTACACTTCCAAAGAGTTCTACTGCATCTCCAAAAATTTCAAAGTTCTAAAAGTTAAAAATAAAAAAGATTCTCTTCCTCTGCTTTGAGAAATCCGGTGAACAGATTTGGAATTATGAACCGTCATTTGAAATCCGGTAAAATGATTTAACGGAATTCAAATCTCATTTTCTTTGTCTACCAACATTCGAAGCCCGGTTGAATTGTCTACTAGCATTCGAAGCTCAATTATGAAATTCAAAATTAGCTTCTTTTTTTATAACCGACATTGGTAGTCTGGTTGATGATTTCAATTTTGTTATTTTTTTTATTTGATTTGTTTATAAGATTTAATTTCAATTATTTTATAATTTATGTATTAATTATTTAATTTTAGATTATTTATATTTTATATAAGTACATTAAATAAAATTTTATTATTTTAAATTTTATAGTTATTTTTACTTTGTTAATTTTTAATTAATAATGATAAATTTTTATTTAAAATAATTTTCTTTATAATATCTAGATTAATTATATTTAATTATTTTCGAGTTATTTTTACTTATATATTATTTGTTAGTTTTAACGTTTTTATTTATCTATTTGATTTTTTTATAAGATTTAATTTCAATGTTTTTATATTTATATATTAATTATTTAATTTTAAATTCTATATTAAATAAAATTATATATTGGCAATGAAAGTCAGGTTGGTAAACTATTTTTTTTATTTAAAATTGATATTTGTATACCAACATTCCGTTAGTTTAATTTTTTTATTTATTTTACATAAAAAATTTAATTTCAATTTGATTAATATTATTAAGTTACTGTTTAATTGTTTTTAGAATATATTTTATTAATATTTATTTATTTTTAATTCTTAATTTGAGTTTTTATGTATTTATTTTTATTATTTTTATTATTTTTGTTTTAATTTGTTATTTTTTTATTCATTTTATTACTTTATTTTTAATTTTATTTTTCATAATATTTTTAATTATATATTTTATAGTTATTTTTACTTTGTTATTTTTTAATTAATAATGATAAATTTTTATTTAAAATATTTGTCTTCATAATGTTTAGATTAATTATATTTAATTATTTTAAAGTTATTTTTACTTATTTATTATTTGTTAGCTTTTAATCTTTTTATTTATAAGATTTAATTTTAATTTTTGTTTTAACGTTTTTATTTATCTATTTGATTTTTTTATAAGATTTAATTTCAATGTTTTTATATTTATATATTAATTATTTAATTTTAAATTCTATATTAAATAAAATTATATATTGGCAATGAAAGTCAGGTTGGTAAACTATTTTTTTTATTTAAAATTGATATTTGTATACTAACATTCCGTTAGTTTAATTTTTTTATTTATTTTACATAAAAAATTTAATTTCAATTTGATTAATATTATTAAGTTACTGTTTAATTGTTTTTAGAATATATTTTATTAATATTTATTATTTTTAATTCTTAATTTGAGTTTTTATGTATTTATTTTTATTATTTTTGTTTTAATTTGTTATTTTTTTATTCATTTTATTACTTTATTTTTAATTTTATTTTTCATAATTTTTTTAATTATATATTTTATAGTTATTTTTACTTTGTTATTTTTTAATTAATAATGATAAATTTTTATTTAAAATATTTGTCTTCATAATTTTTAGATTAATTATATTTAATTATTTTAAAGTTATTTTTACTTATTTATTATTTGTTAGCTTTTAATCTTTTTATTTATAAGATTTAATTTTAATTTTGTTATATTTATATATTAATTATTTAATTGTAGATTATTTATATTATATATAATTATATTAAATAAAGTTATATACCGGCGATGGAGGCCCGGTTGGTAAACAAATTTTTTTATTTAACGTTGATATTTGTATATCTACATTCCAATTCTGTTACTTTAATTTTTTTGTGTATTTTATATATAAAATTTAATTTCAATTTGATTAATATTATTAAGTTGCTGTTTAATTGTTTTTAGAATATATTTTATTAATATTTATTATTTTTTAATTCTGAACTTGAGTTTTTATGTATTTTTTTTAATTTGTTATTTTTTTTATTACTTTATTGTTTTATAATTTTTGTAATTTGCAATTTTTTGTATTAATTATTTTCTACACTTTTTTAAAGTTTTATGTATTTGATGAATGAGTTTTTATTTGTTTATTTTTAAGTTATATATATATATATTTTATTTATTATTATTTTTAATTTTATGTTATTTTTATATTAAAAAATTATTTAACATTAAATTAAAAAGAAATTAAATTTTCAACCAATTAATAAAATTAAAAATAAAAATATAAAACAAATACGTTAAATAAATAAAATATTATACCTAAACCTGACACAGTACAGTTAACAAAATATTTGAAATAATTAAAAAGCATTTCAAAATTAAAAAACAATTCAAAAAATAATAAAGCAAAAGAAAAATCGGATTTCGATTTTTATTTGTGTAAAATGAAATGCGTGCTTATCATCCTGGAAGCTGATTTGTATTAAAAACAAATTTAAAATGAAGAATTAAAGATTTAACAAAATATTTAATTTTTAAAAGTTTGAAAAAAAATATACATTAAATAAATATATAATGAATCACTAAAAATATAAACAACTTAAAAATTTAACAATTGAAAAAATCTGTTTTCATGAAAACCGGATGTAGAAATCCGTTTAATTTGTGAAGCGGATTTCTAAATTCGTTTTTGGACACAACCGGATGTCGAAAGTCGGTGTATCCTTTCTGTCCAAATCCGTTTTCTGGAAAATCGGATGTCGAAATCCATTTAATCTTTGAACCAGATTTCTAAATCCGTTTAATTGTTGAACCGAATTTCTAAATCCGGATTTCGAGGGGGAGGGGTGCAGCATAAGAACCAAATACAACTCTCAACTCTCAGTTCACCTAACGCAATAACTATTTTAATTATTTTTACCTACTTAAGACAGAGGTAAGTCAGAGGGGTAAAATGGACCGCACAATTAATCTTTGGGGGTGCAGTAGAACTCTTTGGAAGTGTAGGGAGAAGCCCCCCTCCCCCCCCCCTCAAAGCAATTAGTTGCAAGCCAACAACGTTGCAACCAGCTTAGCGCATCTATCATTGGGCCTTATTATTGCGCATAAACCCACATTTTTGCTTTGGATGAGAAGCAACACATCTTCTGGGGGCTACACATCTTCTACTGGGGGCTACACATCTTCTACTGGGGGCTTCTCCCTGCACCCCCAACCCTTTCTCCTATACCCCCAAAACTTTATATATTTCCAACTTTGGCCACAGTAAAAAAGGTAATGAAGAAAGAGAAAAAATAGTAAAATCCTATGTACCCCCTACCCCTGCAATGCTGCATCCCCAAAAATTCCCTTTGTGGATGTCGACATCCGCTTCACAAATTTTAATTGCGGATGTCCAAATCCATTTGGGTTTTTGAGGATCTAGAGGATTATAAACAACAGGGTTATGGCGTGCAGGGTCATCAAGAACCAAAGACAGGTCGTGGTGCTGGACGTTGACATCCGTTTCACAATTTAACGAAATGGATCTCAACATTCGTTTCACAAAAATAACCAAAAAAATTATAAAAACGGATGTCGACATCCGTTTCACAATTTAATGAAACGGATCTCGACATCTATTTCACCAAAATAATCAACAAAATTATTAAAATGGATGTCGACATCCGTTTCATAATTTAACGAAATGGATCTCAATATCCATTTCAAAAAAATAACCAAAAAAATTATAGAAACGGATGTCGACATCCGTTTCACAAAAATAACAAAAAAAATTATAGAAACGGAAGTCGACATCTGTTTCACAATTTAACGAAACGGATCTCGACATCTGTTTCACAAAAATAACCAAAAAAATAAACGAAGCGGATGTGGACATCCGTTTCACATTTTTCTGAATTGGATGCAACATTCGCAATGGTCACAAACTAAAATAGCAGATATATAAATGGAAACAAACAAACAAACAACATTCCAACAATCTATGATTAAAATGGAATGAATACCTGGAAGAGAAGACTGAGAAGAGCTGAGAGGTCATGAAAGAGCACTACTACTGGTGAGAAAGGTGACAAACAACTTCAATCACGTATGATAGCTTGACAGCTTGGTGCAGCACGTGCAGGGACCACTGGTGGACCTTGAAACAGAGATAGGGACCACCACATGTACCACATTTCACAGAGCAGAAAATATTGTGGAAGAAACAGAGAGAAGAAAACAGAGCCAACAAAACGACGAAATGTTTTGGGGGTGCAACGTTTCCAAAGATAAAAAGAACACAACCGGTGATGCAATAAATTTAGATTTCAATGCTTTCAACCACCCAGGCAGATAAAACTTAAATAGGGTCAAAAAGGTCTTTTTTGGGGGTATAGGAGAAACCTTGTGGGTGCAGCGAGAAGCCCCCCTTCTTCTTTAGCCTACGCGTTTAGCATCAACGTCTCCAACACTTCATCCAACGTGCATCCCATTTTGGGCCATCTAATTGCTGTCGCCCGACTCCTCTAACGTTAGTAACATTTTGGTGCTTCCAACACACCTACTAGCTTCTACGATTGGGCCTGAAACGTATCAGCCCAAATTTTCCACCCTATGCTAAGGTTTCCTTCCCTCACGAGTATCCCTTCCTTAGTTAGGGTCATCGAGACAACCATGTTTTTTTGGTTCATATTTTATGTACTTGCCTCTATCTTTGTGAAGAGGCATAGCCACCACTATAATGTAAGCTTAATGAATATATGATAGTGGTTATTATTGCCCATTTTTCGTCTAGTTCATCTCTTAGAGGTATTCGCCTCCTTAGAGTTTACAAAGTAGTGAGATTTTGAGAGGTTCATCCATTTCAACAAGAGAGAGTTTCTAAGTCTTCCGCTGCGAGATTCATTAATCTTCACCGATAGATCGATGATTTGGAGCTTCACGAATGTTTTCCACCGATTGAATCGTCATTTCGACGAATCTCCGTGACGACGATCTCATCACTTTTTGTATAAATGTCCTCACACTCGGTCTTTTTCCTCCACAACCATTTCCTTCCTCACACTTATTTTCTTCATCTGCATGCATCTTCTTCATTGGGGGATAAATTTGTCGCTTAAACTGTCTCAAACAAAATAGTGTTAACCCCTTTACTAATGTAGTATAAGGATTAACTCGGGTTAGTCCAAGGATAGAGCTAATGCAATGAAGCTCTTGAATGCAAAAGAAAATATTGTGAGCTTCAAAGATAAAACAAAAAGATAATGAACTAAATTCAAAGCACTTGCATTAAATAGCTAAAGAATTTGTTTCATTTTCAAAGTCCAAAGCAACTACTCGTTTAAATTAAGTATAAAGATAAGTGTGTGATCTACAAAATCAGATTTAGGATTTGAGAGTGTAAGAAAGGTATTAACATCCTATAATATCTGTTCGAAGAAATGTGATACTCTTAAATGTTTATTTTTCCTGAAAATAAGAAAAAAAGACTATTTAAAAGAAATAAAAAATGTTTTTAAATTTTTTTAAGGTTAACAAGGATTGACCTAACTCCTAAATATTTATGTACCTTCCTTGACCAAGGAGGTTGTTAGTTTTTGAGGTTGGCAAAAAACTATTATCCGAGAATGTCTCCCTAGGATCGACACCCCTGCAGAATGCTAGATGGTGATTCAAGATGTGCAATGATGTCACACCTCTCACTACTAAAAAAACTCATATTTCTTGTCAATTTCGTTTTAAATTTTTTTTCGTAGGAAATACTTATAAATTTTGTTATGAAAAAAAATTTGTAGGAAATTGTTGTTAATTTTTTTACAAAATATTTTGTATAAAACACATTTCGCAACAAATTTTGTAGGACCGACACCCATGTAGAATGCTAAATGGTGATTCAAGATGTGCGAGGATGTCTTCTTAGGATCGACGCCTCTGTAAAAAGTCAAGAACCGCTATAAATGGAAGAATATTCGAGAACGGAGGGAATCTTGATGGAAAATCTTATTCATATTTGGTGAATATAAACTAGATTAGGAAATATTATTGTTATTATTTACTGATTATCTTTTGATTAGATAATGTGAGGATATTTGATTAGGTAAATCTACAAAAATTGTACCCACTTAAACTATAAATAAAAATGTCACTCCCACAGTCAAATGACGAAATATTTTTGATCTAAGCAAGTCATTAGCTAGGGTTAAAGTATTTCCTTCTTTTGTCTTCGGTTTAGGGGTACTTTACCTTTTGACCATAACAAATTCAATTTACTATGGAAAATAAATTACATTGCTATAGGAAATTATTTAAAAAATTTCCTTTAGAATCTGACAAAAATTTACATTTGTCCTCCGTATTTCTATTCATGATGAAAAATATAGGATTCAATGTTCTTAATAAAGAAGAAAGTTCTTCGAACGTTGATTTGATTTGTTTTTTTTCTTTAATTTTGAAAACTTTTTTTTAGATATCTTTTATTGTTTAAGGGAGAGCATCTTCTTTATTTTCCATCTCTGATGCCAATCTCTTGCATCCGACGAGGCATTATTGATCGCCTCTTGCACCCACGATTGGAGACATCGTTGGTGTCGCTAGCAACAGTCTCTGTTATACTTTCTTCATCTACTTCCTCCGCAATAATGGTTTTCTTCTTCAACCTTATTCACGATCTTCTCCGATGGTGGTGTCTATGACAGTAACACTACAAGAAAAACCATTATTACCGACGGTCAAAATCCGTCGGTAATGGCCAAAATCCATCGCTAAATCAACATTACCGACGGATCATCGACGGTCAAAAATTCGTCAATAAAATGCTTGTCTGTAAAATTTTACCGACGGAAATCATGTTCCGTCGGTAATTACCGACGGATAAATCCGTCGATAAATTTGCGATAATTATCGACAAAAAAATCCATCGGTAAATCTGTCGGTAATTACCGACGGACAAATTCGTCGTTAATTACAGGCCGAAATATCCGTCGGTAATTATCAAAAATCCGTCGATAAATTTGTTACACTATTCATCTTCTTCCTCCTCCCTCTTTCAATTTTTTTTTCGTTTTTTTTTGGTGGTCGCCGTCCCCGTCGCCGTCGTCGTCGCCGTCACCATCGCCGTCGCCACTGCCACCATCGTAGCCGCCACCGTCGCCGCCGCCTCGCCGATGCCGTCGTCGCCGCTGCCGCCGTCGTCTTCTTCTTCCTCTTTCTTCTTCTTCTTCTCCTTCTTCTCCTTCATCTTCTCCTTCTTCCTCTTCTTCTTCTCCTTCTTCCTCTCTTCTTCTTCTTCTCCTTCTTTTCTTCTCCTTCTTCTTCTCTTTCTCCTTCTTTTTCTTCTTCTTCTCCTTCTTCTCTTCTTCTTCTTCTTCTTCTTCTTCTTCTCCTTCTTTTTCTTCTTTTCTCCTTCTCCTCGTCTTCTTATAAGGTCAGATTTGGGCGGGAAAATTCCCGCTTCTTTTATCGACGGATAAATCCGTTGGTAATTTCGTCGATAAAAAAAATAAATTATCGACGGATTTTACCGACAGATTTTGAGTTATGTAAGTATCGATGAATTTATCGACGGAAAAATCCGTCGGTAATTCAAATTTGAGCAAGAAATTTCCCGCTTCTTTTATCGACGGATTTTTCCGTCGGTAATTCAAATTTGGGCGGGAAATTTCCCGCTTCTTTTACCGACGGAAAAATCCGTCGGTAATTTTGTCGGTAAAAAAAATTTGAATTATTGACGGATTTTACCGACAGATTTTTCTGTCGGTAAATGAAATTTTTTTTACCAACGAATTTTTCCGTCGATAATTAAAATTTGAGAATCCATCGGTAAAATCGGTCGGTAATTCAAATTTACCGACAGAAGTATATCCGTCGGTAAAATTCCGTCGCTAATTTCAATTTTTTTTGTAGTATAATAATGGTGACAGGACATGATAAAGAATGCAGGTGGTGAAACATCAAGGGAACACGTAACAATAGATCAGAGAAGATGAAACTATGCAAAAGTTTGTAGGAGAAACAATAAAAGTAAAATATTCCATTACGATTGAGGGACTGAGTGGAGGTATTTGATTTGAAAGAGGAACACCGGAAAAAAAAAAGAGAAAATGAAGAAGGAGAACCGAAACATATGTTTAGTCAAGAAAAAAAAAAAATATATTTAAACGTTGATAAGGAAAACGAAAAAAAAGAATCAAGAATATGGGTTTTTAATTTTTATATACTTCAAATTAAAAAATTATAATATTTCATTATGTAGTGTTTTGTAAAAATTACATGCAGCAAAAATAGTAAAAAAGTAAATTTAAACTTAACAATTATTTAAATTGAGAAGTTAAAAACTTTAAAATCATAAAAAAATAATAATTAAATTTGATTAACAATCATTATATAAAGTCATCTAAATAAAATTAATTGTCAAAATAGAAGTATTAAAAAAGTTTAATAAATTTAATTATTTTTAAAAAGTTAAAATTTTAGTTACATAATAATATATTTTTATCCTTAAACACAAATTATATATATTCTTGTTTAAAATTCTCAATATCTTATAATATAAGAAAAAGAGGTCTTTTAATGCATTGGTGACAGTATATTTGAAGAAGGCACCATCAGCGACAGAGTTTTATCAAAGATCAAGATTGGCGACATCCTCTTCCTAAACTCGCTCTTTGCTAAATACTTGTTTTTCACTCACTGTCAACATAACCATTTAGTTTATCAATTAATGACTTTAGATACAACATTCTAAGAATGGTTAACATCAATACAAATAGTTTCATGTTCTTGGCCGAATGTGTAGTTAGTTATCACCTTTAAACAATGGAATTATAGATGAATTGCTAGAACTAGACATATTTTTACCAAGAAATTTTGTCTTTCACAATAACGCTATGCTTAATTGATTAACCGAAACAAAAAATTATTCACAATAAAAGGCTAGATCCAAAAATTTCCATAACATCGGCAAAAACAACCGATATGTGTTTAATTTTCATCACATAAGATCACAATAATGAAATTTGTTTCGGATGTAGGGACCAAGCGCCTATTAAGAACCACTTCAATTTTACTTCTTTCTTCTCTAAGTCTCCTCTCTTCACAACCTGCGATAGCTTTCTCACCAAGAAATCTTCCTCCTCGCTCGATCGGTTGAACAGACGATCGAGGTACCTGTCTAAAAGGCTCTGATGCTTAAGTCAGTTGATGGACCGATCAGTGTATAGGTATAACTACAGTAATAAATGCGAATTAAAGATGCTCAACAACCTACTTTGGACCCTAATTATAGTTTCCGGTGTGGGCCTGTGATTAGGGTTCCTTAATCACGACCCAATGATCCTTTAATGAAAATTACTGACTTGTTTAATGTTAATTAATCCAGCTAGCTGGCCTCGTTTGGCCGATCGACCGATGACCGCTTGACTAGGCTGGTTATCTTCTGAGTTTAATAACCTTAAGTGAATAATTAATCTATATGGTCGATCGACTGATGACCATACGTAAGGCACTACGCGAATCACCTATGAGACTGATCGACCGATGGATCTCCATGGGCTGATGCATGATCGACCTGGGGACCGATCAACCGATGATCCTTTACGAATCACGCGTGGTTTGTCTATGGGACTGATCGACCGATAGTCCTTTACGAGGTAACGCGTGAATCGTCTGTGGGACCGATCGACCGATGGTCCCTTACATGGTAACGCGTGGTTCGTCTGTGGGACCGATCGACCGAGGGTCCCTTTTAGGGTAGCGTGATTGATTTGTGTGGCCGATCGACTGATGGTACTTTATAGTTCATCTGTGGGGTCGTTCGACCGATAATCCTGTTTTACAGGCAAACCCTCCCAGTCTTGTTTGATGGACCGGAGGATGGACCGGAGGACTGTGCGTTGCCGATGGGCCGATGGGACATACAGTAAAAAAATTATATACAATGATTAAACACGTGCTATTGTAAATATTCAAAGCTTACGTAAGATGCTTCCAGTAACTGCTGGTATTGCAATCACTTCAACTAATACTCTAACCATTTTCAAGCTATACAGTCATCTAAACTAGTCATTTGAATTTATCTTTTATAGTTAAAATTAATACTACTAGGGAGCTTCAGGGAGGATTAAGAGAACAAAAGATGAAACAAGTAATCAAAAAGAATCTAAAACCAGATTGCATTATGAGGCATTAAAATTTCTGCATGACAAGTAAAGGGCCAAAAGCACCGAAGAACAAATTTCTTGGAAGCTTTTGATGCTCCATGAAGCATAGGAAATGAGATCATGATTTGGAGGACAATTAGATTAGTTTTTAGCTTTGAAGAGATACTTTGTAAAGTTTTACAAACTTGTACACTCGCTTCTTTATTTATTTTTTGTAAGCTTGTTGGACGAAGTGCCTATTTCTGCTATAATTGAATTTTCGCATTTGATACGTTCGGCTCCTTTGTGATGGCTAGATTATATATATTTGTATATAAAGATGTGAACACTTTGGATGCTTTTGACAAACATGTGCTGAATATATTTTGTATAGCCCAACATCATGTTTGGATTTTACTTTCTTGCATATTCAGTTACCTTGCGTCAATGATCAATGTTATTACATATCCTTTGTTTCTTAAACTTGTATATCATGAGCGAATTTGATATCATGTAACTAACTGTTGAATGAATTATAACCCTTACTCTATTACACCCTTATATTTTGATTGAAAGTGTTCTTTTTCTCACAGAATTTCATCGAGGAACTGGGCCTGATATTATTATTGGATATAACATCTGCAAATTTGACTTGTTAGATAACCAGAAGGTTTTGTTATTTAAAACAAAGGTTGTGTGCATGTTATTGATTACTGTTTTAATTTAAGTTTTTATTTTATTGTTTTCATAGAGCTGCTAACCTGAAGATAGCAGAATTTCCATTTTTTTGCCATATTAAGAACAGTAAAGTTCGGGTAAAGGATAGAATTTTCTGATCAGGTAAAGAGTTATTCTAGTGTCTTCTCTCATGTAAAACTGTACCATTTATCCTTCCTCTTCTCTCCAAAACGTGAAAAATCCCTACATTCCTTTCAAAAGCCACGCAGGTAATTCAGTTAGAAACAGAATCAACATATGCAGCTTGTGTTATCTTTACTTAATTTGTAATTAAATTCTTAAATATTAGGTACTCCATACAACAAATTTATATGATAAAGAGGAAAAGGGTTATTTGGGAGAGAGATGTTCTTTTATGAATTTTGAGTTGCATCTTGATAAGCTTCTCCATCATTGTGACAAAACTCTTAAAGAAATTTTGTTTGTAATTTTTTCCGATATTTTAACAAGTTTTTCTTAACAAAAGTTTGATAAATTACTTATTTAAGTAAAAAAAAAGTACTTCTTTATTATTTTATTTTAATTAAAAAAAAAAATTAATCTATTTTAATTATATTTATAGAAAATTTTGTCAAGTGAAAAACTCATTCTCCTTTTCGGATTTAATATCTATTGACATATATTATTATGATAAAGGTATCGGGTTGAAGTGAAAAGAAAGGATTGGGATTGACAGTATATAAAAGCACTGCAATGGTATTATTTGATCGTTCATTTATCCAAAAGCCCCCAAATACAAATAAAGAAAATAAGTTTGAAAGAAAATAGCTTAGTAATGGGAGTCATGCAGATGATATACAAGAAGTAGAGTGCACCTAAAGCAGTGGAAAGTGCACTGTTAATAGAAAATCTTCTATACAAGTTTCAGAAAAGGATATATAGAAGTCCATAAATAAGAAAATGAAACGATACTACTATCTACCACTACTGGTACAGATTACTCGAAGAGGATTACTTCAACGTAAAAGCACTAATCCTAATAAAGTTGCGTGGATAAGAGAACGAAAGCGCGATATATAAGGGAGAGATGGGTGATGTGGTGCCTAGATAGAGGGATATATACAGTGTTTTGAAGGGTGAAAAATAAAAAATTGGTGTGTGGGTTGTTTGAAGCGATGAATGGGTAGAGAAAGTGTGGTGGGATAATGAAGTTGTGTTGTCATGTGAATTTTCCTCGCAAGCCCAAGGGTTTGATGATCTGAAAGGAACAGAGTAAAGTTTCGTCGACGCACATGAGGGCGCCGGCGTTGTTGAACTCGCCGCAATAGTTGGGGGCTGAGAAGATGGTGACGAGCTGCCTGTCGGCGAAGAATTGGTAGCCGTCTTCGACCACCTGGTGGGCCCTGCAAATGAGGTCGAGATCGTGTTTTTTCAAGAACTCGGCAACCTTGTCGGGGCCGAAGGTGTAAGAGACGCCCCTGTCGTTCTCGCCCCAGCCTCGGATGTCGGAGTCAGGATCGGCCCAGAGGAGGTCACACAAGAGACCCTGGTCGGGGACGTCCACAGGCCTTTCTATGGCTTTGATTTGGTCGAGGCTGTCCATGTCCGGGGAAAGGCCGCCGTGCATGCAGAGGATCTTGTCGTCGATGACTGCGGCGACGGGGAGACAGTTGAAGCAGTCTGTGAATATCTTCCAGAGACGAACGCTGAATCTGCGCTTGCACTCGTCGTAGAAGCCGTAGATTCTGTTAATGGAGGCACACTCGTGGTTTCCTCGGAGAAGGAAGAAGTTCTCTGGGAATTTGATCTTGTAGGCCAGGAGCAGACATATGGTCTCCACGCTCTGCTTTCCTCTGTCCACGTAGTCTCCCAGGAATAGATAATTGGAATCCGGCGGAAAACCACCGTACTCGAACAGTCGCAACAGGTCTGGATACTGCCCGTGTATGTCCCCTGAAGAAACAATCAATGAGTTTGTGAATGATATGAACATGAATGCATGAATGAATTATTATTAACTCACCACACACGTTTATGGGAGCCTCCAATTCCAGAAGGTTCGGCTGGCTTAGGAACAGATCTTTAGCGGTGCTGCAAAGGTTCCGAATTTCTGACTCCACCAGTTGAATCCGTTTCCCCCTGTTCTTCCTTACTTCCAAAAGCCTCTCTATCAAACCATCCAATCCTTCCATTACCCTCCGATTCTCTTCTCTTCTATTCTATTCTATTGTAAGATTTCTCTTCCTAAGCTCAAACTCATGAATGCCAAAAATTAATATCTTTTTTCACGCCCTCCGACTCATCTTCAGCAAACAAATATTCCCAAAACAAACCAATTTTGAGGAAGATATATTTGGGGTCTCGGGAAGCACATTTTTCTTTTATCAATTTGACTCATTTCTATGGCTCAGAAGCTTAGGACCTGATGGAATGGAGACCAGGCATCCACCCACTCGCTAAAATTAGAAACCGGGGATCAGTTTGTTTTATAGGCTTATTTAGTTAGTTAGTTGGTATACCAACGCAAAAATATTATTAATGTCCTACCTATTTCTTTAGCGTATGCTCCAAATATATTCTTTTTCTAACCATATATATATATATTATTTTCTCAACAAGGTTTTTTTTTTTTTTGTTTTTTATATTATATTGCAATATATTATTTGAAATATGATTGTATATATGATGATATTTGTTTATTCTTAAACCTGCAATCGAGATAGATACATAGTATAGACAACTGATATTGAAAGAAGCATGAAGAGTACGTTTGCCACGGTTTCTTCTTCACCATTGGAAGCTTTGTTAAGGATAGATATGGGGAACATCCTTTGATTTGTTACTCTCCCATTTGTTTTATAGCTTGTCCGAAGGCTTTGAAGTTGAAGTCGAAAGATCTTTGGCTGCGGAAAACCTATTTCCGACCGGACAGACGCAAACAAATGCAAAGGATTTCAACATTGAAGTTGAGGAATGTGCCGGAGAAAAAATTTATGTTGTAAATAATTTTCAGGGTAGCTTTTGGGTGAGAATTTTTTAAAATTTGGGTTTATTCTCAAAATACGTAAAGTGTAACATGATTATATAGTTTTTATTTAATAAAAATTATGGTGCTAGCGTATTTAAAGAGAAAAACAAGTGAAGAATAATATATAACCTTTTTTCTATCCTAGACAAATCTAAGTAAACTTCAAACAAAAAAAATCCTTGGTAGAATAAAAGGCCTTTAAGTTCCAAAATCATCAAGGTTGTCACGAGTGAAGTGAGAATGATAGTCTATTTCAAGAGCAATTTCATCAAATATGTGGACATCAAAACGAGAAACTCCCACATATTCAAACAACAAGTGACCAAGAGAATAGCGTGTTGCAAATTCCTTCCATCCCTCTTGAAACAAAATCTCACCATCATGCTTAGTCTAGTGTATTTCCATTTAGTGTTATCTCGCAGGTTGAGACATACTGGATTTGACATTCCATCTCCATAATTTGTAGTGAAATTTCTCTGCAATGATTATGTTTTTAGCACGAATGATGAAATTCACATGCATAATAGAGGAATCGTAAAACTAGGCCCAAATAACCCCAATCAAAGGCCCCAAGGCCCAATATCTTCAGGGTTGTTGTGAACACCAAATTTCATTCGAGGAAGATAAATTTTGATTTTAAAAAAATGCTTGAAGAATAGGTGATTAATTATTTTTCTTCTTTTCTTTAATTTTAATTAAGTTTATCAAAAATATTTTTGATGAAAATTGTGGAATTTCATTTTGAAGAAAGAGTAAAAAAGATAAAATAAAATAAAACAATAACAAAAACAAAAACAAATAATAAAAACAAAAAAAAAAAGGAAGAAAGAAGTCCTTCCATAAAGAAATCTATCTATATCTTCATAATTGAAACGTGAATATAGTACATGATGGAGAAGTCTCTCCACAAAGAAATTTGTTTGTTTCTTCTTTTGAATGCAAAGAAAAGAAAAGGTGAGGGTGTACATGGGACTGAGATAGAGCGCAACGATTTTTTATTTATTTGTTTGTTTCTAAATGATCCATTTTATATTGTCATTTTAAATGAAAAGTACTACCTTTTCACTCTTAAAACTTTTCAGTTGAAAAAAAATTATTTATCTAAACAAAATTTTTAAGCAATGTTCTTATGACTATATATTACTATAGGCAATGTTTTTATTGTTTAGCCCACCACTTTAAAGTCAACACTTAAAATGAACTATAAAGTATTAATATTTTACAAAGTGTTGTTATTGGTAGTCTTTAATCTACGTCTACGTCTTCAAGCCAAAATTGTTGTAGAGATTTCTTTTAGATGTTTAGTCCGAAAGAGTAATTTGAACGAGTTTAGTTGAATTTTATGTTATGTAGATTTAATGTTGTAAACCCTTTTATGTGTATGATAGTTATGTTACATATAGTTAACACCTTGCTAACTTGCTGCAATATAAAAATTATTATTTTTACTTGATTAAAAGATAGAATACATAAATAAAAATGAATCACAACAATAATAAAAAAACAAAAAAAATTATTACATCTAACCTCAAAACTCTATTAGGAAAGCAAAATCACCCTAGAGGCTTAGCACTTCATGGAAAGAAAATAATATAAATAATTAGATTAATAGTCACACACATGGTATATTTAGAAAGTGATAAAGAATCTTCAAGTGAAACGAATCTGAGAACAAATTCATGTTAATAAGAAGGGTATGATAGAAGACTATATCCTAAACTTCAAGTGGTACAAATTTGAGGACAAATTCTCTTCAAAAATGAGGGAATGATAGAGGACTATCCCAATATTCCACAGAAGAAGAACTTGAAGATGAACCTTTACAATTTAAAGGACTTATGACAAGGGCAAGGAGCAAGAGATTGGAAAGATCAAAACTATTCAAGGCTCCTGATGCTACAATCAGTATGAAATTCAAAGAATATGAAGATCTTGAAGCACATTTGAAAGATAGTTTTTAGAAAAAATAGTTTATGTTTTTAGACTTTGGGTTTCCTCTTAGAAATTAGTTATGTTATATGTTTTTGGGCTTTGGGCTTTCTTTTATAAATTAATTTATGTTTTTATGTTTTGGGTTTGGGCCTTCTTTTAGGGTTCTCAGGTTTTCTTAAACTTATATGTCTATATATAGAGGTACCAAAAACAATGTAGACACTTTTTAGTCATATATTGAATTTAATTTCATTAAAGAGAAGATTTTTTTGTTCTTGGCTTAGGCCTCTGGTTCTTATCAAAGATTAACATATTTGTGGTGAATCTTCACTTGACTTGTCAATATGCTATATTGTGGCATCCTCCATCTCTGTCTTATTATGCGTTCTTCTCTTATTTATTCGTGTTGTGCCTCTTGAGGATTCAAATTCAGAAACGATCACTCTTTCATGGATAAGATCGTATCATCTGGTATCTAAAGCAAGGTTCTGGTTTGGATTTCCTCTTCTATGTTATTTTTCTGTCATATGAAAAAAAAAACTACAATTTTTCAATGTCTGCTTGTTTTGTGTTTTATTTTAAATTTTGTTTGTTTATTTGTATGGAGTAAAACCCCTAAGATTGTTTCCAATTTGGTTGAATTTTTTTTTATTTTGCGTATTTTTTTTCTTTTCTGTTCTCTGTTTAAATTGTGTATTTCTACATTTGATTCGTGGATTTTTTTTTGTTTGGGATTTGCAAGTGCACTTACTTTGATTTACATGAGTATGAGGGTTTGAATGATAAATTGTTTAGTTTGTTTTTGTGTTAAACTGCAAAAAAAAAAAACAAAAAAAATTGTGGATCAAAGTCAAAAGGAAACAAATATATATTAAAAAAAAGGATCCAAAAAAAAGGGGAGTTCAACACAAGTTTTTGTTGCAATTTTATTTGTTGTTTATTGGTATCTACTTGCAATCAGTCTTTCTCTTAGAGTCTCCGTGTTGTCTCCTTTAAATCTCTTTGGTAGTCCTATTATTTTCTAATTTTAATTTTCTTGTGTTGTGTCTTTAAAATTTCTTGAAGTTTTGTCTAGAGTTTTGTATTTTCTTTGATCTCTGGAGTCAAGATTTGGATTTCGCAACATTTTTCACATTGTTTGTTCACTCTTTGCTTAAGCTACTAGAGCTCTTTTCCAAGCACTAAAGGGAATTTGAGTGATAAAGGGCAAAAGAGTACATTTAAGAAAAAAAACCTATAAGTGTGATACACGAGTGAGAATTTGAGTGAAACACTTAGAAGAGTGGTGAGGTCCTAAATATATTTTATTATACTCCTAACCAAGATCATTTGGTTAGAGGACTTGAATGTACCAAGAGAGTGACACGTAGTGATACACCTAGTGTTTATGAGGCCTTGGTAGAGGACGGCAATGCCTTGGAATCCAGAATTATAAAGCTAAATGGTAAGATTGCTAGTATTAAATGGAAGCACAATCCTGATAGAAAATCATTGTGTTGGTCTCTTGGCAAGCGTACCAAAAGTCAACTGTAGTATAATGATTTAAAGTAGGAGTGTCGAACCCACGAGGAACGGATTCAGTTAAAATAAATAATTATCTCAATCAACATATATATAAAAAAATTCTAGTTAAACCAATTTGCATAAATAGAATACAGTAAAAGAAGAAAATTTAGATAAAAGATCGATAAGAAAATCTGGGATTGAATTTCATCTATCTCCCTTGTTTGTAATCTAGATGAATATAATATATAACACCTGAAAATACCAATATTGATGCACACTCAAAAATCATTTATACAGATCCCTCGCATATAAAATTCATAAGATTAGTTCTCTGAATATTGATTCCTCACATATTCAACAAACTATCCAGCATTACGGTCGAGTGTTAAAAGCAATTGATATATTGAGATCTATTCCTAGCATCATAGTATATCAAGTATCATTGTTCAAATCAGATTTTCAGAAATACTTTCCAGTCAGATTTATAAATCAAAATCAAAACATCTATTGATCAAATAGAATCAAGCATTAAGAACAGAAGAATAATACCAATATTGAGTAAAACAGAAATGCTATATATAAATATCACCAGATTACATCCAAGTTTGAGTAGATTACATTCAATCCCAAAGGAGAAGATTAGCCACTCATGGTAGCCAACAAAATCCTAAGAGCTAAGAAGAAGAAGAAGAAGAAAATGAGAAACTGTGTTCTGCTTTCGTGATTGCAGCTCTCAAGATCTTCACGTGTGAGTTTCTTCTCCAAAATTCCAACTGCCTTTCACTTTCTGATTCACGGAGTATTTATACTCCACGAAGGTCTTGCTCAAGCTACCTGAGTCTCGCTTGAGCGAGACATAATTCTTCATGCTAAAGAAAGCCTCTCGCTTAGACGAGAAGTGTTGAAGCAAAGATCTCGCTTAGGCAAGCAAGAGTACTTCGAGTTGAAGAAAGGGTCTCGCTTAGGCGAGATTGGCAGCATCAGATCTCGCTTGGGCGAGAATGGCGGTAAGAGATGGTCTCCACTGCACGAGCGCTCGCTTAAGCGAGGTCCTGCATCGCTTAGGCGAGAATGGCGACAGTGGCTTTAGCTTGAGCGAGCATGTTTTGGTTTGAGCGACCTTGACAACATTTCTTCCCTATTTTCTCTATTTCTTGCTTTCTCCTTTGCTTCTCTTAAGTTCTTTCCTCTCTCTACTCTATTGTACCTGAAATTTACACAAAACAGAGATCAAGTGACTTCTTTTCAACAAAAACTTGGAAGCTCATTCTTTTCTAGATTTAGGGAGAATCAATCATGATATAAACACAAATTAAGAACATAGGTGCCCTCATTTCATATGAAAATTACTCATTTTTGGCACTTATCACATTGCCAAAGACAAGTACACTAAGATGTTCCAAATGTGAAGACTATGGGCATGAAACTCATCAATGTCCTAATGGGGATGCAAGTCCCATGAATTAGGGGTGGGCAAAAAATTTAGTTTTTCTAATCTGCTCTCTTTTTGATCTGTTTTGCTCCATTATTAATCCATTTAATTATATATGGATTTTTCTTTTATCTGTATTTTATAAACTTTTTCAGATTGGATTTCTGTTTTAGTTATATAAACTAAAAATAAAAAGAATCCAAATTTTAAATCAGATTATATTCAGATAAAAATAATAATCTGAACCTAATTTCAATGTTCCAGATTAAAATTTTTTGAGAACCCTAAATCCCTTCTTCTTCTTTGCTAACCCCCAAAATCTAGAGAACCTCTCTTCCTCTGCTTCTTCTAGCTTCATCTGTGCTTCACCCCCAAATTTTCGAAAACCCTAAACCCTCTCTTCCTCTGCTTCTTCTTGCTTCTTCTTGCTTCACCCTCAAAATTTCGAGAACACTACGGTTGAGTGATTGAAGGTATTTGAATCTCTTCTCCATTTTAATAATGTTGCTAGTTTCTCCTCTGTTTTATCTATTTTAAGTCTATTCATTCATTTGTTTGATTTGATTTTAGAGAAAGAATCATACTGCTGCGTTTCTCTCTTCTCCATTCCAATAATTCCCGTTTCTCTTCTATTTTATCTAGATTTAAGTTTATTCATTCATTTGTTTGATTTGGTTTTAGAGAAAGAATCCCATGCGTTTTGATCCACACTGCATTTTGGTCGAGAATTGGTACCCAACACTGACTGCATCTCAGGTCTGTTTTCTGCACTTTCACAACTCAAATTTGGTAGGACAACTTGTTTTATAATACTTGAGTATAAAAGATTTTTTTATACTGTGAAGTGTATATTGCATCCCAGGTTGTTAATTATTAAAATTGAATGGTCAGCCATTTATCGATGTGGTGTATACTGTGAAGTGTGTTCATTTTATGGTTGTTTGTTTCTATAAGACTTTATGTGTGCACATATAAGAAAAAAGTATGTCACTTGTCTTTGCACAACAAGGTGGATATATTCCTTTTGGACAACTGTTTTTAGCATTAAAATAGCACTGTGATTCAAACGTAATGCTTGTATAGGGTGCTTTGGTCTCTAGAATTTGTTTTGATTGTCGATTCATGCATAAAGTGATCAAACAACTTTATTACTTTCTTTTCGTTTTGTTACACTTCCTTG
>Ga0214542_1005228_pt1 | contig 24935 bp, 31 predicted proteins | sample CNSS1metaG_FD_160096 | JGI IMG/M metagenome (GOLD analysis project Ga0214542, IMG submission 160096) | Root nodule microbial communities from cowpea collected in UCLA plant growth center, Los Angeles, California, USA - CNSS1 | ecosystem: Host-associated > Plants > Roots > Nodule | place: USA...
GCCGCGGCTACGATGAGGGAACGCCTTTGGCCAAAATCTACCGAGACGCTCGCATCCTCCGCATCTTCGAAGGTCCGACTGAGGCGCTCCTATCGCATCTCGGCCGTTGCCTCCTCTCTAAAGCCACGCGCGACGAAATAGCCGATCTGTTTCGGTCGATTGGGGCGGCATCAGTCCATGCTGCTGCAATTGACGAGCTCTCTGGGCTCAATGAGACTGACGGTGCCGTGCTGATCTATGCGGGTTGGCTCACCACATTGGGACTGGCAAAAGCTGTCGTGTCTAATGATTGCTTCTCAGCCTCAGATTGCGCCGCGGCGGCGGCGGACCTGGTCAGTTCTGAACTAGCATCTCTCCGCACTCGCGTGCCGGCACGACAATCTGTCGACGCTCGCAGTCGGGCTAATCGGACACTCGCCACCTTTCTTCACGACGCGGCTTGCTCTATTCGCTCACCTGTCCTCACAGACGACTACCTTAAATTGGTGCAGTATGTCTGACGTCTCCCGCATGTCCGACGTCTTCGGTAGTGCCGCGCGCGACGCGCCACTTCCGCGAGCGGAACGGTCCGCGAGAACTGTCACATGTACATGCGGCACGCCGCTGCTATGAGGGCCTAACCTTCTCTTTCTGGCGGCACGCCGCGGCAGCGAAGGCTTTCGAGTTAATGAGCACCCGATACCGCTCCCCGATCCGGACTGGCGCTCGAGAAGGATGGGCCGCCTCGATTCGCGGCGCGCTGGAAACATCGATAGGCGTGGTGTGGTTTAAGCGTCCTGCTGCCGCCTTCTCGCTGGCCCATGGCATATGCGAGTTTTCACGACCTCTTGAAGGAGGAGCTTGCGTCTGTACTCAACGATACTTTTAAGTCAAACTTCCGCTAGGCGGGCGGCGGGGTTCAAGACGAGAGGGCCTCCCCCGCACAGGCCGCTTTCGCTTGATGCATGGCGTCGGGTTCGTCAGGTTTCGGAAAGCTCGGCCGTCTACATTGATGTTGAAGTTAGCAGCACGTGGTAGGGACAGCGCTTGCCCCGAGTATGCGTGGGGATTTTGGCGCCGAGTCACGTTTCTGCTAACTTCAACCATGGTATGGGCGTGGCAGAGAGAACATCTGATACATCCAGTCCGACCAGCGCCGAGTCGCGCCCGCGCTGCTTCCGACGTGAGACTGGGATCAGATCCACACTACCGGGCGGCGGTCTTCCAGATCAAGCTCAATGCCCGCATGCGCTAGCTCCGCCGAGGAGAAGGATCTCACCTCGCATTATTCGGCAAGTGACTTCTCAAACGCTTTGTAGTCCAGCTCGGCGGAAACTTTCGACCGTGAGGCTTGGAACGACGCAGTGCATAGTGTTGTCACTGAGCTAGATGATGGCTGAGGTTTTCACCAAAACCGGACGTTAGGGGAAGTGCAGCGACGATGACAAGCCGCGGATTGTTGCGGAGCTCGTGGCGAGTGAGGACTCGGTTTTGGGCGCCGGTGCGACTGCATGCAGTTGTCGTCGGCTGCAGCTATTTGGTTGGCGAATCAGTACAGAAAGGGCTCGCGAGGATTCCGAAGCAGTCGAACTACAGCTTGTGCCGGCTCTGTGGATGCCTAGTCACCGACCTTAGCCCTGAGCGCGATTGGGGGTCGGGCATCGGAACCCACACGAGGAAGTTAGCCTAACGGGCTATCGATCCTGCTCGAGTGCAAGCGCTGGCCATTTAGGCCTTGAGGCGGCGAGGACGCGGGCTCACGAACCTGAGTGATCTGACGATCTATATCGCCTGAACATTCTCCCCTCTCTGCACTACTTCCAGAGAGCTTCCATCGAGAGCACCGATCCAACATCCGAAGAACCGCGTCGACTGCACCATCTAGCGACGCGGCTGTCCCGCACCGACCGATGAGGTTCCGCACGGGGCATCGGGTAAGGTCCGTTGCAACCTAGGAAGTCCTCACGTCACCCTTTGTGTGACGACAGTCGATATGTACATTTTATTCGGGGGGCTCCTGTAGCGCTCCGCAAGACTCTTGAATAACTCTCCGACCTCATCTGACGGAACAGAAAATTCCCCATAGTTAGGATCAAAGAGGGTCGTCGTTCCATTCGACGTCACTGTCGCAATCATGTGGGCGCCACCTGCGGCGAAACGCAAGCTTACCAAATACATGGACGCATCCTCGGTGAGCTCCTTCACGATCTGGTCAATGCACGAAGATGTATCAAACCTATATCGCGTCTCTTCAGCAGACGGCTCTAAGCCAGCGTCGCGTAACGTTGTGCTTTTTGCCTGGAGGTTGTGAGACCCTTCCGCGCCATCGTTTTTCAATTGAGCCTTCAGCTCTTCGTACTGTTCCTGCCGACTTGCCGCTGAGCGGTGCTTTTCAGTGTCCGGGAGCAGAGCCCTCATTCGAGATGACGGGCTGCTTGGGAGGTTAAGGAGCCACTCCGCTACCAATCCAACACAGATTCCGTTGACATTGGCTTCGGGCAATTCAGCAGTCCTGTAATCGAATAGAGCGCGGACAGGGCTATCGGCAGAGGATAACTCCGAGCTGGAGGACAGAGAGCTGTGGCGCGAGTTGCTTGGACTATAAACGATTGACTGTGAGGTATGTGGCTTGCTGAAGCAGAGCCCCATCCTGTCGATCAATTCGCCGGACTGCAGGCTCTCTCGTCGCGCGACTTCAGTGAGTGTTTGCGCAAATTCGCTACTGTCTGCGGGCCTGATCGATCCGTCGGCTTGATCAGCGCGTGTGTATTGGCCATCGAGTCGATTATACATGCTGGTTCACCTGCTTCTTCGGCGCACGCGTCCTCAGGGAGAGCGCGCTGCTTATATCTTGCTGCGGATGATATCGCAGCAAACTGACGAAGAGCTGACCACCAACAAGCCTGGGGAAGCTACGGCCGCGGCGGCCAATTGGTTGCACGACAGTGCCACTCACGAGCGGGGCTGCAGGTGTGAGGTAGTGGCCGACCGGCTAGTTACTCTTGCACACTTACGGAGGGCGCGCTTGGAATTGCAGATGCCGTAAGGATGATGGTTGCGCTGGACAGCGCGACCGTCGGTTTGGTGGTCGATCTCACCTTTATCGTGTTGCGCCGCTCGGTCGGCACAACTTCGCCTCCAACAGTGCGCAATTCGCGTCCCCGTGATCGGCCATCGGCCAGTGAGTGCTGCTGTTGCCGCTGACGTACCTTCAGCACAGATCCGAAACCCGGTTTGAACACAAATTACGATCTTGTTCACTCTACAACAACTGGCGCAGACATTTCTCACGGCCAATCAGTGTCCCGTTAGCCGCTCGGACGGCGGCTTTTCAGGTTCAGCCCGCCTGAACACTGCAACAGTCGAGCGAGCCCGACATACACCCGCATGTGACACGTCATTTCGGGAAGCCGAACCGGCGCTTGTGCACCCGCTCGACCTCACCTTCTGCTCGCATTTTGTTAGCTCAGCCCGTCATGCTGTCGCGCTCATTCGCGCGAACAACGTTGCCGCATCGGAGGGACTTAATCCAACGACGCCTACGAAGCTCGAGGACGGCATCGGAATGTCTCGATAAGTGGGTCTCCACAAGTGAAGGCAATATCGGCTGTTATTCACGTACCTCGAATGTGGCGGATGCAGTTGCATGACGCACTCTTCTTCATCCCAGAACAGGTCTTTCACAAAGCACATCTCGTCCCAGTTCGGACAACGCCGCGGGGTCGAAACAGCGACATGCTCCCAACCGGGACGGACAAACGCACTTATCTTGAGTTCACACCCACAAGGCCCCTGCACAAGGAACAGACCGGAAGGGCCTGACCCTGGAGCAGTAGCGAACCGGCCGTGTTGCACGCGGCCGGCCTCCAGCTTGCCTATCATCTGCGCTCGCACGCCCGCTCCTTTGCTTCTCGGATAGCCCTGACGTCTACGTAGATGACGCTGTCTCGCAACAAGTCAACCTGCTCGGTGCTCGGCCCAGCGTTCCTAAACCAATCTACAGCGCGCCATCCGCGAAAGCCGTAGATGTCTATCATCACTCACTCTCCTCTGATTATTGCTCTAGGACGTATTGCGCCCTCGGGCCGCCGGTTGCCTGAGCATGAGCGGTACCGCTATCTGCGCGTCGAGCGAATCGAGCCGCCGATTGCACCTGCCGCTACTTATGTAAGTCCATCATTAAGTCTCTCCGAGGCGAAACAGTTTGTCATCGATGCCAGACAGTATTCACTGCTCATCGTCGGCAGAGCGCACATCCCGCATGAGGGGACGAAATCGGCGACTTGACGCGTCACCTCGTCTTCAATGAATTGGTCTTTATCATGGCACCCTCCCGTGTTGGCGACGACATCTAGGTCTCGTGACGCTCGCGAAACCAGTAGTGGCACCAGATAGATCGGGGTTACATTGCTGCTTCGCGAGAGAGTACTTGATCACTCGACAGCCTCCTGGCAGGCCTAATGCGCCATTTATGTGAAAATGATTCAGTTTTATGGCTTCCATCGGCATACACATAGCCGCGGACGCCGGCATACTCCGTTCTCCCAAATGAACCATCCGGCGGATCGCCTGCTATCTTGGTCGTAAGCTAACGGTCAGAAACTATGATCAGTCGATCTCATCGACTGCAACTGCGAATGTCGCCCGTTTGTTCCGCATCATTAAAATGCAGCTCCTAACGCGTTGTCACGGCATGGCGCTCGCGAACCGCTCACCCTTTGCCGCTAATCCGGGTGTTGTTTCCGACATGAATGTCGCGACTCAGACGTCGCACAACGGCTCCGTGTCACCAACCCACCGCATCAAAAGCGCTGCAGACAGTTCTACCTCGTGGCATGTCGCTTGCTGTGCTGACAGAACGTGACCTCGCTGTATTCAGGATGCACGAGCAATGAATCGGCCGAATCGTTGCCGCAACGAACATCGGTTCTGATGCCCCTTGAAAAGAGGACTGCTAACTTATGAGTGATAGGAGGCATGCAAAGCTTGGCATTTTTCTGTTCACCGGCGCTCAGCGTAATGAAATGACACATTGGCGCGCAACAAGGCGCCCAACGATCAAGCATTTCGGCGCCGATCGTCCCTCCCGGCGAGCCCAGAAAAGGTGGAACTTTTGGCCTCTGGCCGCACTCCTCATAAATGCGCTGCTTTGGGCGGGGATCTACTTAGTCATGGCAGCGTTCTTCTGAAACACTCTCGCGCATGGCAACCGCGCGATCGACTTCGGGCCGCCACGGCTGCGAACAAACTGATGCCAGGGCGCTTCGCGCTGCTACCTGGACATAAAGTGCGGCTGCTCCGGCGGGCGCAAAGGAAATGTCGACGCATGACCCAGATGCCTCGAATTAGCGACACTGATGTGTCGCTGCAGCGCGACGAAGTGCTAAATTGGACCGGTAGCAGCTCAACCCGTCCGCGGGCATCCGGGCTTCCAAGTGAGGCGCGACGGGTCGACTGCAAGTGAGGACTAGTGCCCGTATTGCCCTTATGTGAAAGTTAGCTTTCGAGAAGCTGACGAAACAGGTGACCTGAGGAACGTTTGGCAGGCGGGCAGCTCGGTCCTCACGTGCGTGTGGCATAGGACGGTCAGGCGCCTTGCCTTCTGGCTCTCTCAACGCTCCGTACAGGCGGCATTGACTTGCTTGCTGAGCGATACCTACCTAGCCAAAGGGTCGGCTAGAGATCGACGGGCTGAGGCCTTCTGGACCGTAGCGACGCTTTACAGCTCTTGCTCGGGCTACGTATCGTCCTCATTCTTGCGCATCTGCCACACGTGGGCACGCCACGCTAACTTGTCGTACTCCAAGGCGATCTTAAGGAGCCTGTCTTTGGCTTTTCCGTCGATGAGCGCTGCCGCTTTCTTTCGCGTTGCTTCCGCGCGGGCTCGCCAGTGATCGGGCTGGTACAGTTTGCTTTTCGGGTTCATGCCGAGAGCATGCAATCCGTAGATCAACGAATTGCGACACCGACGCTCCGTATTATCACGTAGGAGCGACGCTCGTGTCGCCGGCTGCCGAAGCAGTCAGTGCCCAATCCACAGCAATCATTCAGAAACGACTGAATGCGCATTGCAGACGATGCTCGTACGATGGATGCACAGTCACCGACAGCTTCAGACCATTGCTCCCACCAAAAGACTTGAATCGCACGCTGCGTTAGATTGTAGGGTTCTGGACAGGTTTGGATCACCTCCGACAATCAGTCGAGTCCTGACAGTTTACGAGCATTGGGAATGCCTCAAACATCTACAATCGCCCGGGACGACCGAATAGAGAGCCTAACATCATCCAGATGCGAACGTAATCGCGCGTTACGACGTCTGCGCGGCCCGGTTCCGATCAACGCCGACTCCGCTGACCCGACGCAAGACGAAACCTACCTCACAGATAACCCCGCCCAACCTCTTCCCACAAAGTGGAACAAAAGCGCGATGACACCAAACATTGTCTCAGCGCGCCATCATGGTCGCTCTTGCAAGGCCGAATGCATCATCAACAACGACATAAGCACATCTGGCCTCTCTGATCTCTATGCTTCGCTAGAGCTGGCCAGGGCCGCGTCGAGCCGGGATCGTGGCGAGTCCGCCGTCACTCATCGGCCGGAGATTAGGCTGACCATAGTACCTCAGGTCATGTCAGGCAGACTCAAGCGATCTCGACGCATCGCGGCATGCACTGGCTGCACAATCACAGAAACTCCAAGACGTTCATCTGGTGCGTCGGCGCAGCTGCTAGGACCTCCCCTCTTTCGTAAGGCTCTGCCGGTATGGAAGGTGTCATTCCTGTCTTCCTGGAGCAAATGACGAGCTCCGTACAGTGAGGACGGCGAAACGTAGAACAACGAGCTTGCAGACAGCTAAGCAGATCCGCCTGTTTCCCGGTTTGCAGGTGATGCGTTCCGGGCAGCAAGAACAATAATCAGCTCCTCCGAACTGAAGAAATGTCATGGTTCAAAAACAACGAATTCAGCCGGCTCCGCGCCTCAGACTCTACTACCGCGATATCGCCCTAGGCCTGGCAATGGCAACTGTAATGCTTGCGCCGGTCAACGCGCGTGATCGAACGCCGACCGGAGAGGAGAAAGAGGCCTGCATGGGAGACGTCTTTCGCCTTTGTAGCAGTCACATACCAGATCGTACCGCTATTACTGCCTGCCTCAGATCCAAGCAAGATCGTCTCAGTCAGCAATGTCGCTACGTGATCTCCGGGCGGGACATCGGCAATAAGAGCAGCGGATCGAAGTGAAGATGCTGCGAGCTGTCCGTCCGACTCCTCTCCAGAAGTCGTCTCAGCTTGACGTGCAGCACGTCACACGAGGGTTCGCCGAACGGCTCACCACCTCATGCGGGGCCGGTCAACGGACGCGTCCATCGCTCCTTGGAGGCTGTCATTCGCAGGTTCATTATAGTGAGGTGGTGTCATTTCGTAGAGCCAACTAAGCTCAGCCTGGAATTGGTATCGATATATTCATAGCACGCGCGGAGGCCGCTCTGCGGCTCCGCCACGGCGGCACCGGAAAGCGAGGCCTTGTGATCCGGCCGCAACATCGACGGCAAGCGGGCGCGAGACAGAGCTATATCCTAGCATCAAGCAGCTCAGTGCTCTGACTACCCGCCGATGTCCTCTTGAGGGCACCATCGATGGAGAAAGCTTGACCCTGACGTAGCGTCAGGTTGTAGCGTCGCCTCGGATGCCACGTTCATCCGACGGCCCGCCTCAAGGACGCGTGCGGCATAGCGAGTGCGGATCGACCGGCAGCTGTATCAGGGCACCCGGTTGCGAAGACGCCTGGCTGAACGGACGGACCCCTAGATTGGATAAGGAACGTGTAAAGTTCGATGGAACCGCTTAAATCGATCATCGGCAAAGTTGCCACCGGCGCCACTCTGACCCGCGAGGAGGCCGCGTCAGCGTTCGACAGCATGATGTCCGGCGACGCAACTCCCTCGCAAATCGGTGGCTTGTTGATTGGGATGAGGGTCCGCGGGGAGACGATCGAAGAAGTCACGGGCGCCGCATCCGCAATGCGAAATATAATGCCCACGGTCGAGACGCGATGTGACCCCATCGATATCGCTGGCACGAGCGATACCGTTATGTGTTCGCTCAACGTTTCCACGTGCGCTTCGTTCATCGTCGCCGGGGTCGGCGTTCCCGTCGCCAAGAATGTCAACCGTGCCGCATCTTTGCGCTCAAGCACCGCAGACGTGTTGGCGCGCCTCGGCGTAAAGGTCGATCTCAAGCCTGAGGCAATTGCACGTTGTGTGCACGAAGCCGACATTGGCTTCATGTTTGCGTCACCCGACTATCCGGCGATGCAGCGCATCAGGCAGATCCGGAGCGTACTTGGAACCCACACGATGTTCAATCTAATCGAGGCTCTGTCGAATCCAGCCAGGGTCAAGCGGCAGATCCTTGGAGTGTTCACTCCCGAATGGGTGCAGCCTCTGGCGCACGTCTTGAAGAACCTTGGTGCCGATTCGGTATGGGTTGTTCATGGCTCGGACGGGCTCGATGAATTATCCCTCACCGACACAAGCTTTGTTGCTGCGGTTGAGGCGGGTACAGTCCGCACGTTCGAAGTCACGCCGGAGGAAGCCGGGCTCCCCCGCTACCGCGCCGATGCGCTGGAGTGCAGTGATGTCGAGGCTCATGCCTTTGCGTTACAAAAAGTGCTTGATGGCCTGCCAGGTCGTTTTCGTGATGCCGCCCTTCTGAATGCGGCGGCCGCACTGGTGGTGGCCGGGCGGGCCTCGAACCTACAGGAAGGCGTGGCGCTTGGACAAGAATCACTTGATCGGGGCGCTGCAGCCGCTCGACTGACCCGCTTGATCGCGGTTTCAAACGCCTGACAGCCGAGCTGGTTGATGCCGCATCCTTGCGATCAATAGTGCAGCTTACGCGCGAGAAAACTGTTGCAGCCGCGAATGCGCGTTAATTGTGCCGATTTCTCATGGAGCGCCCGCTTGCGCAAATCCAGGTCAAAACAGCTCCGCGCTGCTCATTCAGACCGACAGCCAACGTTCGGTGCACTAGAGGCTGTTTGAGCCCGGTTGCTGAGGTGAGGACCTGCGACGAAGCGTGCGCAACGCGCCAAAGGAGATAACCGAAGATGCCGTGGCAGAGGATTGAAACACTTGGAACTATCGCAACGATAGAACACATCATTCGGAAGTTTCGGGAATTGATCGATACAGATAGTTCGATCCCGCCGGAGCTGCGGCGTGCGCTGCACGAGACGCTGGATGCGCATCTTCTGGAGGCAAAGCGGCGTGTTCTCCTGAGAGAACATTAGATCCGGATGCCGTTTACACACGGAGAGACACGGGCAGGCCGGCGTTGCGTTCTATGCCTCCGCTAAAAGCTTGCGGCCAAGCTTGGCTTCGAGCTGCTCGCTCGGTCAGCGGTGACTCCAATGGCGATTGCTCAGCGCCGCTCATCTCGCCTTGTCGAACTGGCCATCGATGGTGATGGCCCGCATACGCACCCTGACCAACTCTACATTTCGTCCAAACTCGGCGACTGGGGTCATGCGTTGGACACGCTGCCGGCGCATTCGCCGGATCGCTCCTCAAAGGCCTCAGCCACAGGCTTTCCCCCCCAGGGCAGCGCTGAATGCTTGCGACACCAGCCCCACGGGGGCCCTCTTCCGGCAGCATGAGCTTGGCCACGTTCTCATTGGCCCGCAAAAAGGGGCTTGAATCTGACGTAACGTTAACTCGTAGACTCTTGAGGTGTTGCCTACATGGGTGTGAAGGACTTCGGATGCCTCAGCTGGTCAGATCGGCGGACCGGTCGCTGGTCATTCTCCTTATCCCAGATGGCCCATCGGTCGAGAGGGCTCTGCAGCGAGTTGCGATTGCGGCGCTAAGGGCAGCACGTAACTTTCAATGGTGCGGCATTTCGGATCTGGACGAAGTGGCGGTCGCGTACCGCCCCGCCAGAGAGCCAATAACGACAGAATTGATCGACGTAGAACTCAATCCGAAGCGCCTAGGTGGTGCTGCTTTCCTGAAGCTGACGCAAACCCCTCCTCTGGCGCAGCAGCGCACAAAATCAGTTCGCCGAACCCGCTACCTTCAAGCTGCTTTCCCGCACGTGGCGTCTCGATCGCGCAAAGGTGTGACAGATGGTGGCCCTGCGCAGGTTCTCAGAGTAACCCGGCGTCTTACTCCGCGCGACCAGCGCGGCATGGGACGTTATTGCTTGGCATTCTGGAGCAGCAAGTTGAAAGACCCGGACGGCCTTAAGAAGGTTCTGTTAGTTGATCATACTGAAGGTCAGTGCCGCTGCATCATCGGCTTCAAAGATGGAGATATGAGAGCGGCATATATGTGCGGCGAGTCTGTATATCAAAGGCGCGACAAGAACCCGTCTTCGTTGTGCGCCTATCACTACCGACAGATGCACACGACGGCAGCAGAGCCGAGCGAAGTGATTGATCAATCGGCAGATTTCCCTCAAGCAAATAGCCATCGTTCGCAACCCATGACAGCCATTAAAAGCTGGGCTCTACCAAGACCCTGTGATCATAGCCTCTACAAGGGCCAAGAGAAGCATATGACTGGGGCCTCGCCAGGCACTCCGGGCTTCCGTTGAAACGCATCGGCACAAACACAATGTGCGGACCTAATGCGCATGAATAGGGAGTTGGATTTCTCCACCTTGGTCGAGCAGAAAGCCACGTATACTCCTGACAAGGCCGCGATCCATTTCGAACGGAAGACCCCCAGCTATGTCATCCTCAATCGACGCATCGAGCGGATGGCTCGCGCCTTCGAGAGCCAGTTTGGTGTCCAGAGAGGAGGCCGAATCAAGATGCCCCGCCTCGCAGGGGACTTTGGATGCTACGACGCAGATGGATCTTTTCCGCTTCACGACGGCAAATCAGCACTCGGTTACTTCCGCCGAGATCATCTACCTAGCGAAAATAGAGCGAGTGCTTACGTAACATCCAGATGTAGCCGAATGCGGCCGGTCGGTCGAGCCGATGCGCGCTGGGTAGAAGTAGCGGTCGCTTTGGTGAACAAGCGACTGGGGTGCGAGATCGAGGCAGACGCGCTGATCGCACATATTTGGTCACAGTCCGTTTTACCGTGCCACGCGAAATCATTTCACACGAAGCATTCCGAATACCGCGCTAGGCAACATCCAGCGCTTCTTATGAAGCGAATAGCCACGCGACCGCGCTATCAATTGAGATCGGCCGATCTGAGACGGGCCGCTCTCTCCCGCTACATCGCAGGTGACATCGAGACGGCGCAAACTCTCCCTGTCTCAGCGCCTTACCACGGGGTGGCAAGATTGTCATGCTTGTCATGACCATCCCATCCTGATCAAGTCCAGATGCCCGGAGGTCGCGAATGCCGCGGATCCTAATTATGAATGCCGGTACGCCTCAGATGTCGGGCGCCCATCTAACAAAGGCTCAACGTTCGCTGGCCGCCAGCTCGGCATACCGTTCAGCGTGGTTTGCTCAGGAGGGCGACCTGATCGTCTCCCCGGTAGTGATCCCGGTGGATTTGCTATCCTTCATTGGCGCGACGCTCGATTTCGATGCATCGAGTCTTCGCCTGCTTGTACCTGCGAGCCGCCAATCGACGATCCTCGATGATTGCACGTTGCTGTCCCAGCCTGTTGTCGAGCGGCTCAAACGACATATTCGTCAGAAATCCGCCTGGCGATTGTACCCCTGCTACTTTACTGAAGGTGTCGCACGCTTGGCGGCCAAACTGGGCATATCGAAGAGCGGGGACGACTTCGCTCTGCAGCGCGGGCCTGATCTGTTGAATCGCAAAAGCCACTTCCGTCAGTTGGCAACAAGCGTCGCACTTCCGCTCCCTCATGGATGTGTCGCAACAGACCCAAATGGACTATTCAAGGCGGTCACTGCCCTCAAATCCGAGACCGGCAGGGTCATTGTAAAGCTGGATAATGGAGCTGGAGGAGTCGGAAATGTCATCTTGACCCGCAGCAAAAGCGATCCGCTACCTGGAGCCAGAGATACTCGGTGGATTTCGTGGCCGTCGCTTGATCCTGACGCGCTTTACTCTGAGATCACAACAGCATCGTGCAAGACGCTGGTCGTGGAATCATACCACTTGGCCCGATCTTTATTTTATCTCGAGTATGCAATCCAGGATGATGCATCAATCGCTTTTATCAACAGTGGAAACATACGCCTGCGTAAAAGCACAGATCGGTCCGAGCGGGCTCTCACCTGGACGGGGCTTGAGCTTCCAAGTGACCTGGAGAACGAGCAATGGTTGACTGCCCAGGAGCATGCCTACCGATTTGTGGCACTAGCGAGAGACCTGGGCTATCGCGGAATGATCAACATCGACGCCATTTTCACAAAAGACGGACGGTTGCTGTTCAATGAAGCGAACGGCCGCTGGGGTGGCGGATCGGTGTTACACAACATTGCGATCCGGCTGCTCGGCTTCGACTATTCCAGCCGCAACGTTATTCTATCTGTAAGAAATGTGCGATCGCCATCCTTTCAAGCGGCGCATGATCGCTTCTTCAAAGAAGGATTCCTATTCGACCGCACACGTAAGGCGGGCGTGATCCCGCTTGCCGCCGACGAGGAGGCAGGTACCGTGGAGTGCGTTGTGATTGCGCCCAACAGGACCGCGGCCCACGATCAGCAACACCGACTTTTGAGCTCCTAGCGAGAACACCTTCACACGCTCAATTCACTGGCCCGCTCCAAAGCAGCGCTTTATTCAGCCCGAGATAAAGAGGGCACGGTCTGAGCGCACGGTCTGAGCAAATAGGTTCGGTGCTGCGGCCGGCTGCATTCACCGCAGCGCTGCACAGGGCGAGAGGCTAGGTTGATCCTTTGCTAAACGTCGGATCATGATCGTGATCTTGCGCGGGAACTATTCTCACCCAGCTGACCGATCGCTGCAACAGGCTGTCCTACGCAGCTGCATCCGCTGAGCGCATTGCGTCCATCAATCCGACATTCTCTCGGCGGAGATCATGCTCAAGCGGCTGCGTTTGCGACCAGCGACTTGCGCAACTGCACGAGTGCGGCACCAATCTTCGGGTGAGGACGAGGGCTGACCTTATAGTGAATAGATCTTCGTCGAGCGACTGATCGGAAAGCTGAGCAGCGATCCCTGGCTGGAGTTGTTACTCAGATGCTCATCCAAGCTACCAACAGCGAGAGCATACTTGTAGGCGCGCGCGAGGCGCGCAGACGACCGAGTCCGGCAAGGACGCCACGCTCGCCCGCCTCTTTAACTCTGCTGCATCGTTGCCCGTGTCGTAAAGAAGCTCGGCTATGCCCGCTTCTCGTTGTAGGCGAGCCATCATCCCAATCTCAGAAGAGCGTCCACATCACCCTTGGCAGGACCCTCCTTGGACCCAGCCTGATGTGTGCCCGACCTTACCACCGTGACAGGAGGCGCATCTCGGGCCAGAGGCTCGCCATTACCGTCTGCGAAACCCCGCGCTACCCGGAATACACCATCGCGCAGCGCCGAATCGCCTCCCTGGTTTCACCCAGCGACGAATATGGCGATGACTAGCCAGCAACTTTTGCTCGGATGGCGCGTGGTGGCCTGTACACGGACCAATGTTAACCATGGCTTCCGACCAGAACTGTCGCAGACCTTGCAAGAAACACTGACCACAACACGTGAAAGCGTTTAAATTTCCCGGAGAGCTCGCCCGCCACTCGATTCTCAGAGAATCATATCAGGCGCGCCACCTCATAGCCGAGCGGTAGAACTCTCGATGATCCGGCGGTTCGCGCCGCCCCTTTTTGAACAGAAGTAGACGAGAGATCGGCGTTCCCCGCTCGACACCGGCTTTACTTCATGCCGTACCTTACATGTCGTGACAAGCACGGCGCCAAATGGTGGTCGGAATACGTGCTGTTCGTACGGGGTAGGATATACCACGAACTCACCCCCCTCGAAGTCTCTCGCTAGCTGCACAATCACCGCGTACTCAAAATCCGGATCACTCTTCGCATCCAAATGGATGCCGACAAAGGACCCCGGCGGCATACGATGCATTTGGCATCGGCGAACCACGTAATCTGAGGATGCTCCGAAGATCTGTCTTAGTGCGAAGCTGCGGTCTTTACTTTCAAGTAGCTCCATGAGCTGCCCTGAAGCTGTACCACTCACGTTGCTAGGCGCGCGGCCGGGTGGATCTACCCTTACGCGCTTGACAAAGACGCTGTGCAAGTCGCCGGCATCTCCCTCCCGCACTTCTTCTTCCGGAATCTCAGCCTGCAGCTGATCGATCTTGGCCAAGTCGGCTTGGGTGAACAATATCTGGGGAGCGATCACGGCCGTCCCTTTTACTAACAGCTCTATCCGGTACTTTGTCAGCACTTCTTCTGAAAGCAGGCGGGATTTATCACTCATTGTGCGCGCCATGCGAGCTCACTCCTTTGGTCTTCGAAGCAGGACTCGGGGTCCTGATGCATTGAGACGAATGCTTGCTCCCAATGCTCGCCATCGAACTCGGTTATTCTTACGCGTGCGACCGTCCTTCTATCCAGACATCGAATATTTACGCTGAATCCGGAGGGGTTCGACCTCGGCTTATAGAATGGCTTTACCCCACAAAGCCGGCAAAACGTGTGCCGAGCAATGTTCTTGTTGAACTGATATGTAGTGAGGAACTCTTCACCGCGCTCGATGCGTAGCTTATCGCCAGTTACGAGTAAGTGGAGAAACCCAGGCATTTGACAAATCGAGCAATTGCAACGAACTCCAGAGAGCTCTCGCGGCGCTCTGATGTAGAACTTGACAGAGCCACAATGGCAACTGCCATGATGTTCGATCTCCGAGTGATCATCTCCCGTGCGCGCCGCAATTCCGATGAGATCGCGGCACCACTGGACGCTGAGCCGATACGCTCCGAGGAATTCATTCAAAAAACGATCAGTACGGTCAGGCTGCACAAGTTCACCAATCAGCCGACCTGTCATTTCTCCGTGGTACTTCTCCGCGGGATCTTCTCCGCCCACATGGCTGCGAAAATACTCAAGATCGTCCGGCTTCGCTTTAAAGTTTTCGGCCAGAGTGGTCCACAGCGACTGGATCATGTCCGCAGCATGTAGCTCAAAGGCGACCATGTAAGCGCAACGAACGAGGGAGTCTTTCGATGACAATCCGGCATAGAGAGACTGCAGGTACTGCTTCGTCCTAGAGCTATAGTTGGGCAGTATTGCTCGGCCGAGTAGTTGCGAGGCATCTTTTTTCAACAGGTTGGAGTGAAAGTTTTCTATCAACAGAATATCCGGTAGCGCGGCCTTGCCCCCCTGGAGAATTCGGCCATGGCCACCGGTCTCATCCCAACAGATAAAGTTCGCGACCACGCTGGTCAGCTCAATGTCTCTCGCAATATCCCGATTGTGATGCATTGCATCAAATATGAGGTCCCTTTGGGACCCCGCCTGCAGGTACGGGAACGCCTGTGACATCGCCAGATATTCGGGCAGCAGACTGGCTACCTGGTCTTCGGACATCTGCGAGGCGAACGGATGCGGGCCGAACAAGGCCCGCGCTTGCTCGGTCAGGTACTCGCAGCATATCTTCGGAGGCTGATCCGCTGCAGATCGAGACGCTTGAGATGTCATGTGACCCCTGCAGATGAGAAGGAACGGTCCCTGACGAAGCAACTTCGTGTCGGGGCCAACTATTAACCGCCCTGGGTTCATCGGCTTCGAAGGGCCAATGATCGCGTTCACCTTCCAGGCGAACTTTTTGGTAGTTTCCTTCGCGATGGCAGACAGCGCCATGCTCAGTCCAGCTCATGAGCATTGAAGGAATGCGTTCATTGTTGGAGCGGCGGGAATCCGGTCGTATTCCGGTCCACGAGCAGTCTGACGCCGCAATGCCCGCCACGGCCAGCATTCGCGCGGAGACTCATAATGGATACTGCCGCCCACGCCATTTTGAGGCTAATGTCGCGTGCGCGAGTGGCGTGCCTGGCCGCTCGGCGCGCTTGCAGCTTTCGCGATCTTGGGCGAATGGATCAAGCCCTCGCGGTTGCTGCTCCCGCCATTTCGCCGAACCGCTGTCAACCTGGGACAGAATTGTAGACTCCCATTTGTACCTATGATGCTCTTAAGGCCTTTGGTCGCTGGTGTCATACCGCTGCTGGCGGCACAAAGCATCTGACAGAGACCCTCGCCCGTTCTTCGCGTTCGCGATGACCGCCTCAAAGTTCTTAGTGGCTCACAGCAATCATCATGCCAACTCTTGAATTCGCTCCGTAAGATCTGACCAAGTTGATAAAACGGTCGTGACGCCTCCTCATTGCGAGTGTATCGAACTTTAGAGCCTGCGCGCCACTGTCAGAAAGCAAACAGCGAAGAGCCAGCGGCCGCTCACATGCGTACAGGTCTGCTCAATCGCGGAGATTGCTTCAAAGGCGACGCATAGGTTGACTTTGCGCTCCGAAGGCAGCGACAGCGCTTTGTGCGTGCAGACGGCAGCGCTGGTACGGTGACCCGGGTCGCTGACTATTCAGTCTTCGCTCGTGACCGCTACGTGAGAAGCAATGGCCTTCCACGACCTCCAACACGGCCGAACCGGGACCCTGGAACATGCGCAGGCCCCTTTGTCTGTGCCCCGACAATCCCGCGCGACTCCGTCGTAGCATAACGTGGTCTACGGAACATGCGGCCCCGCTGCTCGCGAGATCGACGAATACCATTGGCAGACTCTATTGGTAGCTGGCCGAGATGCGTCGCCACATGTTGTGCGCTCTTCGACACGGGTGCGCCGTTGATACATTCCTCGGGCGAATCCACCGTCATGGCCTGGACTCTCCGGATCGAGCGTCACGAGCAAGTGCCGCAAGATCGGGTTCGAGCTTCGGTTGAAGCGAGAAAATTGCGTCTATCAACGCCTGCGCCGGTTGCTCAGCGGCCTCAACCAGCGCCGCCCTCTCGGCCCGCGCAGAGGGAGCGAACACACGCTTAACGACCGTCGGCGAGCCCTTGAGGCCGCAGTTGGAGGTGTCTTCGACACCGGCTTGTTGCGCGCTCCATTTCACGATTTGGGCACGCGCTGCACGCAAGGCATCCGCCATCGCGCCGCGCCGGATCTGATTAGTCGCCTCAAGCATGGTGACGAGGCACGGCAATTTGGTTTGCAACACCTGCACACCTCCTTCGCAGCGTCGTTCCACTTCAATCGTTTGAGCGGCGAGGTCCAAGGATCGGATCTTCGCGACGTAAGTTAGCTGCACTACGCCCATTCGCTTTGCGATGCCTGGCCCAACCTGCGCAGTATCGCCGTCGATGGTCTGCTTTCCCGTGAAAATGAGATTTGTCGGGCGATAGTCCTTACCGATTTTCCGGATGGCGGTTGCAAGTGCATACGTTGTGGCCAGTGTGTCGGAGCCCGCAAAGCAGCGATCGGTGAGTAGGACGGCGCGATCAGCACCATACGCCAGCGCCTTTCGCAAGGACTCTTCTGCCGATGGCGGTCCCATGGTAAGCACGGTAATTTCGCCGCCGAACCGATCGCGCAGCTCCAGCGCGGCCTCGAGCGCGAAGAGGTCATATGGGTTGATGATGGTCGGCACTCCCTGACGCATGATTGTATTGGTCACGGGGTGAACGCGGATTTGCGCCGAGTCCGGCACCTGTTTGATGCAGACGACATTGTGCACGATGTTGCTCCAAAAGTTGCGATAGGTTCGAAGAGAACAGCAAGTGTTGTACCATCGCCGCCGTTCTGGAATCGGCTCGCTGTCACAGGGGCTTAAACCGGGCGATAAGTCGTTCCAGCCCGCTCTTCCTGACGAACGAATGCCGACACAAGTCAGGGCACTGACGACGCGGTTCCGCTCGGCACGCCAGCCGAGAAACCCAAGGAATGCTCGCAGGATGACTGCCGCGAACCACCTGCGGGCATCGGATCGATCGACGGTTCAGCATTGCCGCTCACTCGTCCGCAGAATAGGGATGATAGCTTGTTACATGTTCGAGTTACGGACGGTTCACGATTGTACGCCAGCAGGTGAGGCTCTGTAACTCATGGCGCACAAATCCATGTTGCGCGCATCACTTCGTCGCCGGAGGCCGGCCTATTATGCGTAGATTGCCTCTTCGGAATCATTCTTCAACTATCTGTTTGGCAGCAGAAGTTCCGGCGGATGTGGTTGTTCAGAACCGCTTTATCTCAACTCCGTACTTTCGCAGGGCATAGCCGATTTGCCGCGGGGTTAGTCCGAGTAGGCGCGCTGCCTTGGCCTGCACCCAGCCAGATTTTTCCATGGCCGCAATGACCCGCTCGCGATCGGTCAGGCTCGCACGATCAACGAGAACTGTGCCGGCAGGTGCCAGTGGGGCCGGTTCGCAGACAGACTGCGGTGGCAACGTCGCTTGAGCTAGCGGAATGATGGACTTTGCAGACATCGGCTGCATGGCCACCGCCAGGTCGGTCTTGTCGTTCGATGTGCTTTTCCAGAGCATCATGGAAAGGCACTGGCCTTGGCAGCATGCAAAGTCACTTCTCACAATCGACGGCCCGGTACACAGCGTCGCTGTTCGCTCGATGCAGTTTTCGAGTTCACGAATATTTCCCGGAAACCCGCAGTTCATCAATACATCGATCGCACTCGCCTCCAGGGTGAGCGTACGGCCGTTCTCGCTGTTGAACTTTCTGAGGAACTCTCGGGCTAGCAGCGGAATATCAGTCCGTCTTTCGCGCAGCGGTGGCAACAACAAGGGAACTACGCTAATACGATAGTAGAGGTCCGCGCGGAACTCGCTCCTTGCCACGGCCTGTTCAAGGTTCTTGTTGGTCGCAGCTATGACTCGAACATCGACCTTAATCGTGTGATTGCTACCGACGCGCTCGAACTCCTGCTCTTGCAGAACTCGCAGCAATTTCGCCTGGAACGGAGCTGAGATCTCTCCGATCTCATCCAGAAATAGCGTCCCTTTGTCAGCAAGCTCGAAGCGCCCCTTGCGCGAGCTGACCGCACCGGTAAAGGCACCTTTCTCATGGCCAAACAATTCCGATTCCAGGACGGTCTCAGGCAGCGCCGCGCAATTCAGTTTAATGAACGGTCGTTTAGCACGGGACGAGGACTCGTGAATGGCCTTGGCTACGAGCTCCTTGCCAGTGCCGGATTCGCCACGCAGCAGAACCGTGCTGTTCGATTTGGCTACAACCGCAATCTTCTCGAGCAGTCCGCTCAGCGCGGCGCTGTCACCAATGATCCCGTGGGCGTGAAGCTTCTTGCGCTCGCGAGCGACCACCCCAAGCTCAACTATCTTCTGTGGCTGGTCTTTGTCTACTAACAATCGTTCGCGATCGCAGGCCAACAAGCGATGTAGCTTCACTGTTTGTCCCACCAAGTCGGCGACCATAGCGAGCAGCCGCGCATCGTACTCGAGCCGAAGACTGGAACTGTCGTCCTGAATACGGTCTACCGTCAGCGTACCAACGACCCTCGCTTCAATACGAATAGGAGTCCCAATGAACGATACGCGCATGCTGTCGGAGGCGCCGAGAAGCTCCCGGTCGGCAGCGTTGAAGGCCGGCTCGCCGGCTATGCTCTCGACAACAAGAGGCCTGTCCGTCGCTACAATCTGGGCGATTGCTTTCTGCGGCAGGCACGTGCGGTAACGTTCGTCGCTGCCCTCGCTCCAGCCGGCGCCAACTGTAATTTCTGGGATGCCGTCATCGTGGAATAGCGAGACAATGCCGTGTCGCATCTGCACAAACGATTGCAGCAGGCCAAGGACCTTGGCCAACGTGGCTTCGAGCCGATCAGGAGCGCTGACTACTTTCGATATTTCGAAGATGCCGGCCAGCGCGCTCTCACACGACGGCTGCCCCGAGGGATCACGCTCCGGCTCCGGTTGCGAGGCAGGTCGTTCGCCCGAGGATGGGATGTGCAGCATGAGCCTGTCTCCGTTGTCTTGATTATCCTCCATGGAGCCATGTTGGGATTGGCGAGCTTCGTTTTGCATGTCACTCTCTGATCTAGCCCCACGTGTTGACTAGATGACATAGAACCGTGACACCTTATTATGGCACGACACCAAACTTGCAATGTGCCCTCGTTTCACTTTTTGCGGATCGTACGCGTCGTCAGCGGAGAACATACGTGCCGCTGCAGGACACGTCAGCTGCGTTGCCAGAGCGGCGGCTTTATAAATGCTGCCCGCCATTGATCGGCACCTCGGCTCCCGTGACATAACTCGCCGCATCCGAGCACAGGAAGAAGATGACCTTGGCCACTTCATCCGGGGTCCCCACTCTGCCCAGCGGGATACTTGGCACGAGACGGGCTTCCGTGTCCGGCGATAGCATGTCGGTCTTGATTTCGCCGGGCGCGATCGCATTCACGCGAATGCCATGCGGCGCATAATCATAGGCCAGCTCGCGTGTGAGGCTCGCAAGCGCCGCTTTCGACGTCGCATAGGCGCTACCGGCGAATGGGTGCACCCGTGAGCCTGCTATTGAAGTCACATTTACGATTGCTCCTGACGCGGCTCTTAGCTCGTCAAACAGACCCTGCGCCAGCAGGATCGGAGCTACCAGATTAAGATGAAACACCCCCATCCAGGTCTCGGTTGACGTGGTCAGCGACGTCATCCGATCGCCAGTGGGCGTTTTCGGCGAGACCCCGGCATTATTCACCAGCGCGTGCAAGGGCGCACCAGCCAAGCGCTTCTTGACCTCGGTGATCGCACGCGGCAGCATTCGATGATTGCTGAGGTCGATCTGGAAATGATCGTCATTCCCTGCCTCCCAGGAGCATCGCTCGCTGTCGAAAGGTTGGCGCGCGCAAGAAATGACACGCCAGCCCGCCTCCGAGAAGAGCTTGACAGTGGCATGACCAATTCCGCGCGATGCCCCCGTGAGCAACATCGTCTTTTGTTCTCTACGATTATCACGCGCTTTATCGACGTAAACGAGGCGACCCAAATGTGTTTCGGCCAGCGGCTCTCTAATCAGATTGTCATTCGGCAGATCGAGACCCAAGGCCGCCTCCTCTACTGTTAGGCCAGCGGACGATTAGCAGGATTTGCGCCACTGCGGTGCAGGTAAATCACCTCCGTTTTGCGTCCTAACGTCGCGCACGCCGAACACTTGGCCGATTTCAGACAGCCGTGGGTGCGCTTTGTGACAACAATGGCAAATCAGCTACGTAAGCTCTCTAGCACACTCGCCTGCTTCATCACAGGGGACGGGCCGCGCTCGCTTTCTTGATCGCGCAACCGAATGAGCTGCGGCTTGTCGGCGCCTCACCGAAGTCAACGACCGCTCGGGAGCGACCACGGACATTTTGCCGTGCTAACTCCAAAACTGACGTACCAGCCTCGCACGTCAGATTCGTCAATCGTCGATTCTGTTTGTCGCACCCCTGGGCAGAACTGGGGATATCGCTAGACGAGTTGGCTCCACGCACGAGCTGGCGAACTGATATGTTCATCCATGCTCGAGCACTGATCAGCTCCGATTTGTAGCTGACCGAAGGATGACGACGACGTGTTCCGTCTGCTTAACGCTGCGCAGCACTTTAGGGCGGTTGTTATCGACGTCACGGCTCAAGCGAAGGCACTTAGCCGTCGCTTCGTTCTGCTCTTCGCTGCAAGTTCTCGCCAACAGCATCACGCTGGGCAGACGATTGTCGCCTGTACAAGAACTGGCAGTACTCTTGGATGCAAAGAGCGACAATCAGGTCGATGAAGTGCGCTACAACTTTCATGAAGTTACGAGCTCTTGCGAGTTGTCTTCGACCAAGATCAACCTGCTCGGATCGTCCAACTCGAACTCTATAACGCGTGGAGCAAAGAGACGCGCATAGCGCGTAAAGGCGCTCGTTGGGGGAAAACGGATCACCGTGTCGCAGCGCGCAAGGAGATACATCTCAGTGAGGGCAGAAAAGCCACCCTCGGCTCCGAGGGCGGCGTTGTGCAACGGGCCGGCGTGAGGCGCCTGGAACTGTTTTGGAATCGCAAAAACATCGGGAAGTATTGCCGACACCTGCTCAAGGATGAGCGCGCTGTCCGTGCACAGGAATGCCCTCACAGGCCTCGCATGTGGTAACGCCCTCGCCTTTTCAATGGCATTACAGACCTGTCGAAACGCGCGCTCTGCGTCCGCCCAGTAGGGAGCATGCCCCATAATGTCCTCACCGTTGCCATGCCGGACATGAATGCCGATCACACTGTACGGCTCAAAGTGCTCGCGGTAGATGGCATCAATCCGAGCCTGAATTGCAGCTCGCGGCTTTATACTCCGAAAGATCTCTCGCTCCGCCTCCTGATCGCAGCGCCACATCAGGCAGGCATCACACACAACCGTGTTAGCGTCACTATCTCTCTGACTTTGGAACAGTTGATCGAGTTGGTCGCGTTCCCGGAAGATCTGCTCGTCCGGGCGGTAGACGCAATCGATAGATGGCTTGTTCCACCATGCCGGAAAGAATGGTCCCGGAAACGAACGTTTGTTGATGTCGTCGTCGCAAATCACCGGAACGCCGGCAATGTCTTCAACCGGTTCGAAGAAGACTGGAAAGGCATTGGTGAATGGTTCATCAAGATAGCAAGACCCCCGCCAATCGATCGCTAGCGTCCGCCCTGTCTGATTTGCAAAACGCCAAGCTGCCGCCAGGGACCACAGACAGTCGCCAAAACCCGTACGTCGCCGGGACACTACGAACCGATCATTCATCGCACCGCCAACCATCTCGATTGCCTTTTCGCGCGCTCCTGGTTGGACAAAAGACATCGATACAGACATCTCGGGTCTCTTCTCGCCCGGCGTCACAGTCTGAAATTGCGGTTCCGGCGAGCTGCGTCGGTAGAACTTCATAGCGGGGCGATCCGTGATGGCCGCGTTCTCTCAACACTTTCTGTCCTTTCTTCAGCGGTGTTGCATCGACCCGCCCGGAGTCCGATGCCCAATACTCCCTGTGCGTCGGATGGAATGGCCCCCTCACATGCAGGCATAGGAGGCGTGGCCACATGCGCTTCGTGGTGCTTCACCAAGGAAACTCGGGAAGGATCGATCTCTGCCCCGAACTCCCCTGCCAGCAGCTGCCGCAGCAACAATTTGGCGTCCAACGTAACCGACTGAAGCACAACAGGACGCTCGAGCGTGGTTTTGCAATAAGCTTCAGTCGCGTAGAACGCGATGCGGTCGATCTCCCCGAGCTCGACTCCTGCGGTAGACAGGCAGTATCGGATCGAGTTGCTAGGGAGCTTGTTGGATTGCTTGACACAGTTGAGACGCTCGTCTTCGACAGCAGCAATTTCGCGGCCATCCTGCACAAGAACCGCAGCGCCATCGTGAACAGATCTATTCGGCAGCTCCGGAGAGCTTTCATGGATTTTATCAAGGTCACCACTCAGTCCCGGGCACAACATCCCGTCTCCATCGTCATGACGGGAAGGCCAACTGCCGTCCCACCGAACTAACCTATACGGTCACGCTCCGCCGGTGCGCGGGCCAGACAGCACAACACGACTTTGCAAGGTCTGTCTCGGCGCCTAGCGACAGGCGCTCAGAGAAAGGGTGCTGGCGTCCGATGCAGACGGACCGGGCAGGCGGCCATAGCGCTGGCTCGATCGCGGCCTCTTAAGGCCGTTGCAGAAGCCGCTGTAACAGACAGGCCGGTCGCGAGCTACTGCGGAAGGACTCATGACACTGCATCGATTGACTTTCTCCCTTTCGCTCAACTCACGTCAACGCAGCAGGCGCCGCCGAAATAGTGCTGTCGACGCGAAAAATGGCAAAACCGCGTAAATACAGAGCGCACCTACGTGCAGGGCGGCACTGTCGGCGCCGCGCTCAAGCATCGTTGGACGAATAAGGTCGACCGAATGTGCGAGCGGCAACAAGCTGGCAAAATGCTGAAATGAGTCGGGCAGTTGGCTGGTCGGAAAGACCGCGCCACAGAGAAACACCATGGGCGTAAGGACGAGCGACTGGTAAAACACGAAGTAATCGTACGTTGGCGCAAGAGATATGACGACCATTGCCAGGCTGGCGAAGACAAGGCCCGTAAGGGCGACTGTCGGTATCGCACAAAGAATGGACGTCCAGGATGCGTAACCCAGCGCGGCAGCGACAATCCCGATTGCTGTCCCGGCTAGAACGGACTTGCTGGCCGCCCACACCAACTCACCTAGAACGATATCACCGAGCGTGAGCTGTGTGAACAGAATCCCCTCCCAGGTGCGCTTGACACCCATCCTAGCAAAGGCCGCATATAGGGTTTCAAAGGTCGCTGATGTCATCGCGCTGATTGCGACCATACCGGCCGCCAAAAAGGCAATGTACGAAGTCCCCTCAACCCGTCCCACGATGAGTCCGAGGCCTATGCCAAGGCCCAACAGATTGGTTATCGGGTCTGCGAGGTTGCCGAGAAGCGATGCAAGCGCGACTTTCCTCCATCCTAGGAAGTTTCGTCGCCATACCGCGATCCAGTTGTACGCGTTAGCCGGCATCAACGACGCGTAACCATCATCCATTGCTCATTTCTCCATCTCGCGCCCGGTCAACCGCAAAAACACGTCTTCGAGATTCGGGGGGCGCTGTAGTACGCGAAGGTTCGCTTGCCCGCGCAGGTGCACGCGGACTTGCTCCGGATATCGCGCGTAACAAAAAAGCGTCTCTCCACTCACTTCGATATGCCGCGCATAAGGCCGGATCAGCTCTCGGAGTTGATTGAGATCACCGCCATAGATCTCGATCACGTTGCAGCCGATATGCTCGTCGATCAAAGCGTCTGGCTTGCCTTCGGCGATTTTGCATCCACTCTCAAGGACGCATAGCCGATCGCACAGGCGTTCGGCCTCTTCCATGAAGTGAGTGGTCAATAGGATCGTCTTGCCACGCGCTAGCAGGGCCCGCAGGCGTTCCCACATCAGGTGGCGTGCATGCGGATCCAGCCCAGTGGTCGGCTCGTCCATCACGAGTAGATCTGGATCATTAATCAGGGCACGCG
>Ga0214542_1005230_pt1 | contig 24929 bp, 12 predicted proteins | sample CNSS1metaG_FD_160096 | JGI IMG/M metagenome (GOLD analysis project Ga0214542, IMG submission 160096) | Root nodule microbial communities from cowpea collected in UCLA plant growth center, Los Angeles, California, USA - CNSS1 | ecosystem: Host-associated > Plants > Roots > Nodule | place: USA...
TTTCTTTTATAAAAATTAATATTGAAGTAGTTAGAACACGGGTACGGGTATGGGTACGAGATTATATCCGTTACCCGGTGGGGATGGGGATGGGAAAAAAGTTTGATACCCGTTGGGTTTGGGTATGGGGATGGGGATGAATTTTTTATGCGGGGATGGGTATGGGATAGCGAAACCCGTCCCCGCCCCGCCCCGTTGCGATCCCTACTAGAGTTTGTATCCTAGTTGGTTCAATCTATAAGAATTAATGCTTTTGTGAGACAATCAACAACTAGATTTGAAGTTAGAGTCTTGGCACTCAAGTTATCACATCACCATGTTGGTTTTCTTAGCATAGGGAATTTCTACTCATTAAGAATCGAACAAATCCATGTTATTTCAACAATTAAGTTACTCAGGACTCTATATTTCGACTTTGTACTGATCTGGAAACTACCTTTTGCTTTTTTAAGGATCAAGAGATAATTGTTTCACCAAGAAAGACACATTAACCAACCATGGATTTTCTATCATTCACACTTGTGGCATGTCTCCATCTAAGAACCCTGTTAAATCCAAGTCAATGGATGGTTTAATGTGTAAACAATGATGAGTGGCACTTTGAAGATACCTAAATATTCTTTTCATATCTTGCTAATGATTTATGGTGGGAGAGCTCATGAATTGGCTAACTTATTTACTAAGAATCATATGCCAGGTCTTGTGTTTATTAAGTATTACAGTGCTCCAATAACTTGTATGAACATGGTTGGACCTTGTAATTTCTCTCATTCATCTGTAAATCGTTTGTCAGATACCATAAGTGTTGGGCAAGAAGAAACATTAATTTCTATATTGAATTCCTAATAATATCCCTTATGTACTTTTGATTGTTTCAAGTGCATACCAATTGCATCTCTTTGAACTTCTATACCTAAGAAGTTGTGTAGGTGACCAAGATCCTTAAAGGAAAACACAATATTGAGTTGTTTGATGAAGGACTCCAAAAATTTGGTGTTGTTTCTAGTGATAATTATACCATCCACATATATATGTAAGAAGGTAATGTGATATGTAACTCTTAGAATGAAAAGTGAAGAATCACTTTTTGTGTTCTTAAAACCCTAATTGAGTAAGGCATTTTTTTAGGCTGTTGAACTAGGCTCTTGGAGTTTTTTTCAATCCCTAGGTTACCTTAGATAACTTGCGTACATGATAAAGTTAGTTGAGTCTACAAACCCTTTTATTTGACGCATAAACACAATTTGTTTGAGGTATCCATTAAGAAAAACATTGTTTATATCTAGTCGTTTGACCTCTTTACTGTGATGTACTATAATTGTGAGTATTATTCAAATTGTACTGACCTTGAAAAATGGACTAAAGGTTTCTTCATAGTATAATCTAGTTGTTTGTTGAAAACCTTTCGCAACTAATCTTGCCTTTCTCTTCAATTGTGTCATCTACTTTGTACTTGGTCTTAAAGACCCATTTGGAGTGAATGATGTTCTCTTGACCATGATATGGTACCAAAAGCCAGGCTTATTTGAGATTAGGGCCTTATATTCATTGTCCATGGCTTATTTTCGCTATTGTATTGTGATTGCTTCTTTGACATTTTTTGGTTCTTTTTCATTTGCGAAAGTTTCAATTAATCCAACATATGGTTTCTTTGGCTTGTGAATTCCAACTTTGCCTCCTGGTCCAATGATTTTTATGATTGTGCTTGGTTCAATAATGTCTTGATGAGTTCCAACAATTGTTTGGAGTTGGACTATGTCTTGTTGATTCATTTGTCAATCTAATCTTCATTTAAGTCATCAACCCTCACAAATGGATTTGCTCGGTCTTGTTCTTCAGAAATCTTAGGTGGATTTGTTGGTTCTAGTTCTTGATCAAGATTATTGTCATTTGAAAACATTGTGGTACCTACAACAAGCAAAGGAAAAGAAACCAATTGACTTTCAATTAGTATTTTCAATGAAATTTTTGTATTGAGAAAACCATCTTGGAATGGAAAAACTTTCTTATTGAAGATAACAAGTCTTGAAGTAAAGATTCTTCCATAATAATTTAGACATTTGTATCCTTTGTAGGAGTTTTTATAGCCCAAAAACATGCATCTAGTTATGTGAAATGGTAGTTTATGCGATTATAAGTCCTAAGATAAGGATAACAAGCACACCCAAATGATTTTAGAGAACTATAGTTATGTTCCTTTCTAAGAAGTGAGGAGCAAGGGCTTTCATCTTGAGTGAGTAGATAGGGTAGTCTATTTGTGAGATATATGTTGACATGTGAAGCCAAGGTGATATTTCTCTTGAAGATTTGATGAAGATTTGATGAAGCTTTTTGAACTACCTTGAAGTCATTACCATTGGAATGAAGCCTACATTAATGAAGGAAAGGAGATTTGATAGTATTCATGTTGATCAAGGTTGGAATGTGTGCTTTCCACATGGATACATCATTAAGAAAGTGTATTTGATGTTTGTAATTCATATTGTAGACCTCGTAGCATTAATTTGATGTATTTGGTCTTTGTTGTGTTTTTTATCTGTTGAATGGTTTTCAACAGGTTAAAATGTCTCTTTTAATCTGTTGAATGGTTTTTCAACAGGTTAATAGGTTGGTTGCAATAGTCTTAAACTGTGACTAATTCAATCAGTTGATTTATTTTTTAATCGATTGATTTCACTTAAGTCAAGTGAAATCAATCAATTGATTTGGAAATCAAATTGTTGAATTTCGTAACAGTTTGACTATAAGAATTGTGATTTTTGAAAGAGAGGTAACTTGATCATTTTTTTAGTGCGAAATTATTTTGGAAACTTGGGAAAACTCTCTCTTTCGTGATCATTCAGACTGTAGTTGTTGTAGATTGATCTTGGATTAATTCTTGAAGTTTTTGGCTTGTGTTTGAAGCTTGGAGAAAGTGGTTTGTGGTAGGCTGGGTTGTGCTACCACTGAGGTTTGATCTTTCTCAAACTTTGTATGTGTGCTTGGTGGTTTTCCAGGTCTGCAAGAGGGTTCTTGCTTGCTAGTGTGATTCTTGTGTGATTCAAGAGTCTTGTTTGTGGTTTTTGCTTATTTTGAAAGTGTAAGGGTGGATACTTTGCAAATCTTTTGAAATAGTGCAAAGTCAAGCTCAGGTTGCCTTGACAAACTGGATGTAGCTCATATTTGAGTGAACCAATATAAAAATCTTGTGATCCAATCTTTTCTTTTACCCTTTTCTCTTGCATAATCATTTAAAGTTTAAAAAACTTGAGTTTAAATAATCTTTTTCGTGTTCTTGCATGTTTTCATGACATCTGCAGCATTGAGCATGTTTGCATAATCAATTAGAACCTGTCTTGATCATTCTTGTGCACTGTTTCTGGTTTAAAACTCGAATATGCATTTCTGCATTTTTCTCAGTATTTCAGTCGACTATTTTTCTGTTTCAATTAGTTGATTATACTAGATCAGAATCTGTTTAGTAAAATTAATCAATTAACTCTGTTTTTGACCGATTGAAAGTATATTGTCCAGTAGCTTTTGCATCCTAACTTGGTGATTGAATTGATTCAATTAAAGGTGATTTTCAGCTTTCAAAGATAGCCTAAATTTTTAACTAGCCAATTCAACCCCCCCCCCCGCCCTTCTTGGCATTTCAACAATTTCAAAACTAATAATTTACTACTATGAAAAATGGATAAAAGTCTGCTAGAATGAAAACCGTAAAATACACTTCCTTTGTTACCCACTTTAAGCCTATGAAAATCAAAATCAAAATTTCTTTTATAATTACCCTAAAAAAAGGTCACCCTTATAGTCAGGGTTGACATATTGTTTGCACATGTTTCACCTGACTTGTAGTTCAGTAGTACAAAAAATAAAAAAGTTTGAAAGAAAAAAAACACATTTGGTTTTGTCAATAAAAGAACAAAAAGAGAAACACATTTTTTGAAAAAAAGACAAAAGGGATGAACAAAAAAAAGTCAAATAAATTTTGGATGCAACATTAATCAAATATCCTTGTTTTAAATAACCCTTACATAATTTGTTTTGAGTATTTACCATTCATTTTTGTATATCCCTTAGCCTTGGCCTTAGTACAAGCTTAATAAAGTCCATACAGATCAAGGGCTTATGATTATCTTTCAAAAACATTGATTTAGAGGGAATATTTTGTCATGCTAGGAGGTTTGTTAAGAAAAGAATAAGGTTGAAAAAGTGTGTTCAGAGATTTGATTTTAAACACTAGGGCAGTTTATTTCTAGTTAACATGTTTCCAAAGCCCCAAAATTAGCATGAGCAATCAAGTTAAATTAAGGCCATCCCATCTCATTCTTTCATTCTTCATGGACTTCCTACCATATTCTATACTTTGAACCTAAGTCTTGACCTACCTTCTACCATTATCCATTATTCTCTCTTTGAAACCTAAATTCTGGTAGTTGCTTCACTTTTTGTTCATACATTGTAGTCATTTATCCTCAATTGGAGCAACTATTTACTTTGATTGTCAAGATTACATTGGGAAAATTGTGAACTCTCTTATCATTTTTCAACATTCTCGGACCAATCTAAACCCTTAAATTGGGGCAACTTTTGAAGTCTTTATCATTTTCTTTATGTCATCAATAAGCAAGGCAAGCCCAAACATATCTTATGCCCTAAGGTTGGCTCTTAACTTTCAAATTTGAGCCACCCTTAGTCAATCATCATCACCTCATCCAAGCTTTTCCAAGACCTTTGACAATTTCATGTATGTTACTCGAATTGTGTTTTGAAAGAAATGATACAAAAAAAAATAGAAGGGTTTCTCAATAAATTGATGAGACCAAAGAATTGTTTTCAAAAGAGAAAAAAAAAGAAAAAAGGTCAAAATAGAAGGATTCCATCAATCTAAAATAACAACAAATTGGGGATCAATTGGAATACGTTTTCAAATAATGAGAAAAATGAAAAATACACACAAGGCATTTCATGCACCATACCAAGTCATATGAATGTTTATCGAATCCTTCTCTTTCAAAAGATAAAAAAATTAAAAATACACAATTTTGAAAGATTTTCAAGATTGTTGGTCCTTTTAATTCATATGAATGACCTATTTTTAAGCCCAATATCTGTCGGACACTTGCATTTAAACCCCAATATCTGTTTGGCACCTGCATTTACGCCCAACATTTGTCTTACACCTGTATTTAAGCCTAATATCTATCTGACACCTGCATTTAAGCCTAGTATTTGCTTGGCCCCTACATTTAAACCCAATATCTGCCTCACACCTGCATTTAAGCCTAGTATATGCCTAACACTTGCATTTAAGCCCAATATCTTTCTGACACCTGCATTTAAGCCTAGTACCTGCTTGGCACCTGCATTTAAGCCCAATGTTTGCCTGGTGCCTACATTTAAGCCCCGTATATGTTTGGCACCAACATCCAAGCCCAATTTTCACACTGGCCCTCAAGCCCAGTTCCATACTAGTTTACAAGCCCAATTTCAACTGGCCCTCAAGCCTAGTTTCTACACTAGCTCTGCAAATCCTGGTTCTATATTGGTCATTGTATTCATTTTGCATAACTTTTTTTCTCATCTTTATGCTTTGTTTCTTTTTTGAACCTGAACGAAATTAGTTTTTTTATCTTTATTTATCATTTACTGCGGTAATATGAAAATGTTAAATTTTCTTATTATCTTTTAAAATCTAAATAGAAGGGGTATCTGTCAACACCCAATTTCGTCCGGGTAAATAAATTTGTTTAAAAAAATATAAAAAATTATGTTTTTCATTAATGGTAGGTAAAAAAGGTGAAATGAGTTTTCTTTTGGATTTTCAAACTTTAATTTTAGCACAAAAAGGATAAAAACATATATATATATATATATATATATATATAAAAAAAATAAATAAAAAATAAAAAAAAGAGACAAGAAAAAAGAAAAGGAGAGTCCAATTATTTTTAATTGTCACCCCATCTCATCTCATGAGCCTAAGGAGGTTTTATACATATATTCACTTCCACTCTTTTTTATTTACAACCCTCACAATACTCTCATGTCACGTGGCTATTAGAAAATTGTTTGGTTGCTATTAGTAAATATTTTAAAATCTTTGTTCTTCCAAGTAGAGAAATTTATGATTCTAATAATTAAAAACAACATTCTTGTTAAAAATTAGAATCAATATTCCTGATAATGATTGATATTCTGCCATGATTTATTATGATTTGATTAATGTGATATGATTTTATCATAACAAATTCTTGCCTTTTATAGTTCATTGTTTTAAATGCTCCCTTTATTAAGAGATAACAATAGGATTGTAATGTGTGTATATAAATACACAATTTGTCTTATGTAAAGAAAGAAGAAGAAAATTCTACAATTCTTTTGAGAGGAAAACAAAAAAGTTAAAGAACGAGGCAAAGAGGAAAGGAAAGAAAAGAAAGAGAATGAGAACAGGACATGGAATGAAAAAGTGAGATTGATAAAGAATAAGAAATAGAAAATTTTGGAAGGTATGTCATTGCCAGATTTTTTTTTTTATTGTACACGTTTTGATTTTTACACCTAACTTGGGCATTTTTTTTCTTATAGGAACATTATTTCTACTATTCACAGATATCTTGTTTTAAAAAATAAAAATAAAAATATTTTGTTTGTTTGTTTGGTTGCAACTATTTTCAAATAATTCAAACAATACAAAAACAATATAAAATTTTCAAAAATTGAAAATCAGCATATTCTTAAATGATTCTATTAAAGAACTATACAATGTTTGATTTTCCAAATGAAAATACGTAGGAGCGGGGTCAATCATTGTTGGGTTCACTTGCAAAAATCCAAATCATTTTCCAAATACTTTTCCAAATAGTTTTTCCAAAAGAACTATGTAACTCAGATTTCTCTTTGTAAATATGAATACGTAAGAGCAAGGTCAATCCTTGTCGGGCTAAAATAATTTTTTCCCTTCATCATTTTCATTGTTTTGTTTGATATTTTTGGGGAAAAGAAGTATCAAAATTTACTTTTATTTTGCATACTTGATTAAGGAGAACCATTTTAGGACGGATGTTTTGGGGGTGTTAATAGCTTACTCACACGTAATTAGGGATGACAACGGGGCGGGACGAGGCGGGGCGGGGATGAGTATGAGTTTCGCTATCTCATACTTGTCCCCACAGATAAAACTCATCCCCATCCTCATACCCAAACCCAAGTGGTATCAAATTTGTCCCATCCCCATACCAGTCAGGTAACATGTATAATCTCGTACCCATACCCGTACCCATTTTCTTACTAATTCAATATTAATTTTAATAAAATGATAAAAAATTACGGTAAAGGAAACATAATATTATCAAATATTCAATATTAAGAGGATAGTTGTTTCATTGATATAAAATATTTTGAAAGAAATTATAATTGTATACATTTTAAATTAGAATACTAAATAAAATTTGAATGAAACCTAGTTGATAAAATTTTAAAAAATTAAAAAAAATATAAATAAAAGGAAAAAAAATATTTAAATTAAAATATATTTTAAATATCTGTTTACTCTAATTTTTTAAATTCTAATGAATATCTTTTTTATACAATAATAAAAGTTATGATACATCACTTGATCAAAATGACGCAAAGAACAAATATTGAACTAATAATAATAAAACTTTAACATAGATCTTTATCTTTTGAACTTTAATATATGTTAGATGGTGATAAAAAAATTCATGGCAATTACATTAAATTTGTATATTATAGTAAATAACATTTATTTATACAATATGGTGATAAAATTACAATATGATTGATAATGAGTAGGAAATAAAAAATAATTTTATAAAATATATCAAAATAATATTCTACATGATAAAAATAAACAACAAATAAAAATATTACAAAATAATCAAATGTGTCTTAGAAACAATTTGAGAGACTACTAAATAAAATCACACAAAAAATGTATAATTAATGTTATGGTAAGATGAAAAATACATTAGAGATATAAGAAAACTTGTCAAATATCAGCATATTCAATGGTTGAGAAATAACGAAAATTGTTTTAGCGAAACAAAAGAGCTTTTCAAATGAAACAAAAATTAATAATAATAGAATAAAGAAGATAAATTTTTTATATTACCTAGTAAATGAAATGTTTTTTCTATTAAACACTTAAGTTGAGAATGTTAAACATTTTCATGAAATACAATAAATAAAAATATTAAAAAAATATAGAAATATTCAAATGTTTGACATAAAAAAAATTTAATTGACATATATCATTTGAACATAATTACATAAAGATTATGATAAGATAAAAAAATGTATTGGAAATGCGAATGAATTTCATGACAAATAAAATAATTAAAAGAAATAAAAAATAAAAAATGTGTAGTAATATATATATATATATATATATATATATATATATATATATATATATATATATATATATATATATTCAAGGTTACTTAATTAACTGAAAATATTTTAATAATTTAAACGAAAACGGGGATGGGTATTATGGTGGGTATGGGATGGGGACGATGCAGATATGTACATCCTCATACCCATCCCCATACCCAATTGAAAAAGTCAAAGATTCCCCATACTCATACCTATACCTAGTCAATGTAGAGATTTTCCATCAAAACGAGGACGGGTTCAGGCAATACCCACAAAGACGAGTTTATTTGCCATCTCTACACGTAACTGACCCCGAACCCTAATTTTGTTTTGAAGACTTCTCATTTTTTAAAGGTTTTTCTATAATTTTCTATAATAAACTATGGCGGTGATTCTTCTGTATCTTTTAAATTATTTTCATCGTCTCATCGCGATTTCGGTTGCGACACTAGTCATTGCAAAAATAATTTACACTTTATATTAATAAAATAAAAGGGAAAAATAGACTACCTCTATAATTGTTGAGTTTTATTTCATATTACTTAACTTTTTTTTTTTTGGATTTTTTCTCAATTCCTCGGTGTTTATGTATCCTTTCTTCTTGGTTGTAACAAAATAAATATGTATATAATATATGAATAGATGGCATCCCTTTTATTGGTCAGTTTAATTCGATAATTCATGCAACTTTCCCTAGCATGCAATGGATTGTAGATGGCCATAATAACACAGTGAATTTTAAAGGACATGGTTTGCCCTATCAATCTGACATGAGTCATTGTTACATTATTCTTGCCACGACTACCTATGTGAACCATTTTTATACAATGCCAATAGACTAGCTTACACCAGAGAAAAATAAGAATGAAGTTGTGTAATTATTAGGAAGGAAATAAATTTGATGAATGTAATATAAGTCTATCATGTATAATTATGGTGTGCTCCAATGTAAAATAACTTTACGAATGAAAAAAAATCTTGTTAAATATTTTGATAAATAATGAAGGTGTTATAATTTTCTCTAATATAGGAAGAAATATTAATTAGGACGTCACAATTATGAGATCCATAATTCAGTTAGGAGGACAATATTTGATATTTTGTAAATTTTAATTTATTTGTAATGTTTTTATTTTAAGCAAACGGTTGTGGTTTTGAGATCCTTAAGTCTGGAGATAATTCAACTATAGATTTTAGTTTTTGGTGAAATTTTGAATTTGATGTAATGCATTGTTTACTTCGCATTGACCAATCTTAAAGGTTGTTTATGCTCAATGAGACATTTACAACTATAAACTTTCTCCATCTTTCACAACTAGACATTTTCCTTTATATGAGTAGGATTACAGTAGAGTAACAATAATCTCTTTACATAATCAATATTCAATATTCTCTAACACAAGATTAGTGTATCATTTCCTTCTTGGGAATATCTCACACGCACACGCACACACACACACACGCACGTACACATGCACACGTATACATGCGCACATACACGCGCACACACATACTCACATGCACTTACAATAAGTCATTTATGATGCAACACAAAAAATAAAGGTGTAGAACAAACCATTAAACCATAAATAAGTCATGGCTACTAACTAAGAACCATTATGCAACTCGCATGCGCACACAGATACGCTCACACACACACCCATACACACACATAAAATAAAGCATGACGAAAGGATTCAAATAAGTCATTTATGATGCAACACAAAATAAAGACGTAGAACAAACCCTTAAACCATAAACAAGTCATGGCTACTAACTAAGAACCTTTATGCAACTCTAACCCTACTTCCCATAGATCACCTAAGGTTCAACTATGCTTTGATATAGAAAATGCAACACCTTATATTAGCATACAAAGAACTACTAATACAAGTAGCTATATCTAATCATACAAATTTATTACTCTTGATACTAAGAGTCCTAGGATGGATTCAAATCTTCAAAGATGTGAGAGGAGAGGTTAGAATCTTAGACAGAAGATAAGGAGGTTTAGAGAAAATGTTTTAGATAAATGAAATCTTTTATAAAATAAAACTCGCTTAAATAAAATTATATTTATTGTATTGAATTTTTAATAACAAAACTCTTTGCTAGTCTTCGAAAACTTTACAATTATACTTCATTTTTTTTCACTATTTTAATTTTATAATTCTTAATTATTTAATTTAATTTTCATATAAAATAAATATATAAAACTTATTTTTTATAATGTATAAAACTATCATTTAATTTATGGAGATTTATTTTTGACTTAGATTGCTGCATTTAAAATACTACGATACAATAATTCAATTTATATAATTCTTTTTACAATATAATACACATATTTATATATAACGTAGAATATAATTCTTTTTATAATTTAGGTTAAAATATTTTTTGGTCTCAATTTTTGTAAAGTTTTGTCAAATAAGTCCTAATTTTGGTTTTGTGTTCAAATAGGTCCTAATTTTCTTCAATTTTGTTCAATTGGGTCCTTTTTTGCTAACACCATTTAAATCATTAACGGCCATGAACAATGACCGTCATGTGTCACTTCGTGGTTTTTTTTATTTTTTTGATTTTATTTTTTTGAATTTTTTTGAATTTTTAATTTTTTTTAAATGTCCACATGTCAACCCAACAACATGCCACATGTCAAAGTCAATGTTCTATATTCAATTTGGTCCTTATATTTATTATTTTTATTCAATTTATTCCTAATTTTTGTTAACATAAATCAAATTGGTCCCTCTCCAAATTGAAACCAAATTTAATTTTTATATTAAAATTCACATTTTTAATTAAATATTTTTATATAATATATTAAAATTTACATCATTATAACTTTGATATAAAAATTAAATTTGGTTCCAATTTGGAGAGGGACAAATTTGATTCATGTTAACAAAAATTAGAACTAAATTGAACAAAAATAACAAATATATGGAATATAGAATATTGATTTTGACACGTGGCATGCTATTGGGTTGACGTGTGGACATTTAAAAAAGTTTAAAAGAATTTTTAAAAATAATAAAAAAATTAAAAAAAAAATCACGAAGTGACACGTGATCGCCAGTGTTCATGACCGTTAATAATTTAAATGATGTTAGCAAAAAACAAAATATAATTCAAAATTGACAAAACCAAAATTAGGATTTATTTGACAAAACTTTACGAAAATTGGGATTAAAAAAGTATTTTAACCTATAATTTAAAACTCTCTTAATAATTATACACATAAAATTTAATTCACAGTTATAAAAGTATGGAAATTTATCGTATAATTAAAATTATTATTTTTTAATAAAATTATATATGAATAAAATATATAGAAAAATAATTCATATAAAAATTTAATAAAATAAATAATTAATTTAAACTAACATTAATATATATATATATATATATATATATATACATATATATATATATATATATATATATATATATATATATATATATATATATATTCAAACTAACATTAATATATATTTTTATGTTTTTATTGTAATTTTTTTTTATCAATTAACTTGTATAATTTGTAAATTGTAATTATATTTTATAAACTTAAATTAGTAATACATCATACTCAATTCATCAATTTAAAAATAATGTAATCATTATAAATAAACTTGTTTCTGAGAAGAAAAACAAATTCTCAAGATGTTCTAACTACAAATACAAACTTTAAATTAATGATCTGAACACCCTCATCACCATAAAAGAGTAGAGAATAAGCTAGAGCTACTTATATCCACATGCAATACCCTCAAATGTCTCAATTAATCAATTTATTGTTCTTCACACTTTGAGTCTTAGGATGGACTCGAATCTTCAAAGAGGTGGGTGAGAGAAGAGGGTAGAATCTTAGAGAAAAGGTTTAGAGCAAAGGTTTTATATAAATAAAAGCTTTTATAAAATAAAACTCGCTTAAATGAAATTATATTTATTGTATTGAATTTTTAATAACAAAATATACGAGGATTGAAATTTATTGCATAATTAAAGTTATTAATTTTTAATAAGTTATATATGAATAATATATAGATAAATAATTCATATAATAAGTTAATAAAATAAATAATTAATTTAAACTAACATTAATATATATTTATTCAAACTAACATTAATATATACTTTTATGTTGTAATTGTAATGTTTTTTTATCAATTAACTATTATATAATTTATAAATTGTAATTATACTTTTACTAGCGTAAACACATAAACACAGGCGCGATCGCACTGTGTGTATCCATTTCTTAAATATGCTTGATATTATAATATTGTAATGTTATTAAGTTAATATATAAATTAAAATTATATTTATTAAAAATAAAGTGAAATATATCAGAACAGATGAAAGAATAATCATTGAAAAATAAATAAGAAGAGAAGAAACAAAAATAGCCGATTTTATAAAAAACTTTTAAAAGTAACGGTCAATTTTAAAAAATTTAAAAAATTATTATATTTAAAGGGTAAAATTGGTATTATGAAACGTGGATAAAAAAGAAGAATCTCCTTTATTGTTATAGAATAGATAGATAAACTGAAATTAATATAATACATATATTATAATTTTGAAAAATCCTGTGAATGGAAGAGGTGTAATTGCTAGTAAGTATACAAATCCATATGCCTAACCATAAATAAAAGAAAACAAGGATATATAGCCCTTTCTTTTTGGAGAATCCAAAACCATATAACCTTTGGAGACTGAAAACGATGCATCTTACATGATATTATTGAAAAGTTTGTTCATTGTTCGTCCCCATGTGGACACCGAAAACCATTTCGCATAATCATCAAACAATTTCTCATTTGGTCTCTTGGCTGAGACAGAAAACCATTCTTTGCACAAGTTGACCCCAACCAGAGATCGAGAAATAAATATCTGTTTTTGATTACCGTTAGGAACCTACCAAACAGACATTTACACTTTCCAAAGGAACCAAGTGTCATCCAAGTGTTCTTCAAACATGCAAAAATCAGAAATCTATTAATAGAGCCACACCAACATGCTCCCTCCCCCATCCTTCACTTTTCAATCACTATGATTCCTTCTCTGTTCTTCTGCTTAGCCTTCTTCTCCGTTTCTTCTCTTTCCTCTGCAGAAGCCAATGAAAGCCCTAATGGCTTCACCGTCGACCTTATCCACCGTGACTCACCGGTCTCACCCTTCTACAACCCTTCCCTCACCCCATCACAGCGCATCATAAACGCTGCCCTACGCTCAAATTCTCGACTAAACCGGGTTTATCACCACTTCCTAGATCAAACCAACAAGCCACCCCAATCAGTTTTGATCCCCGACAAGGGTGAATACCTCATGAAATTTTACATCGGAACTCCTCCGGTTGAAAGGCTTGCGATTGCAGACACAGGAAGTGATCTCATCTGGGTGCAATGTTCCCCTTGTGCGAGTTGTTTCCCCCAAGACACCCCATTGTTTAAACCACTCCAATCTTCCACGTTCGTGGGTACCTCATGTGGCTCACATCCATGCACGTTACTCACCTCTAGTCACAGTCAATGTGGAAACTCCGGTGAATGCGTCTACGCGTACCAATACGGTGACAGTTCATTCACTGCAGGGCTTTTGAGTACCGAAACCCTAACTTTCGATGATTCACAAGGTGGAGCACAAACAGTTGCTTTTCCTAACACCATCTTCGGATGTGGATTGTACAACAACTTCACTGTTTATTCCAGCACAAAACTCACTGGTCTAGTGGGTCTCGGAGCTGGACCGTTGTCGCTGGTTTCACAAATTGGCGACCAAATCGGTCGCAAATTCTCCTACTGTTTGCTTCCTTTCAGTTCAACCTCCACCAGCAAGTTGAGATTCGGGAACGAAGCAACAATAACGGGAAACGGGGTCGTGTCCACTCCGATGATAATCAAACCGTCGTTACCCACCTTTTACTTTCTCAACCTTGAAGCCGTCACCATTGCACAGAAGACGGTGCCGACGGGCGGCACTGACGGCAACGTGATCATTGATTCCGGCACGGTGTTGACGTATCTGGAACCAACCTTTTTCAACACATTCGCGGCTTGGTTGCAAGAAGCCCTTGGCGTTGAACTGGTGCAAGAAGATGTTCCCTCCCCGCTAAACTTCTGTTTTCCATACAGTGAAAACTTAGCTATTCCTGAAATTGCCTTTCAGTTCACCGGAGCTACTGTTCCGCTGAAACCTGTAAACCTGTTTATTAACGTCCAAGAACGGAACATGCTTTGCTTGACGATAGTGCCAAGCACAATCACCGGAATTTCCATCATTGGAAGTTTTTCACAGTTTAATTTTCATGTGGAGTATGATCTTGAAGGAAAGAAAGTTTCTTTTCATCCTACTGATTGCAGTAAAGATTAAAATATAATTATATATATTTGTTTTTACTAGGTTTGTTTGGCTCAAGTGTCTGATGTGAAGTATGACACTGTCAAAAGTTGAGATGTTTGTCTAATGTGTGTGTAAAAGAAAGAAGAGAAAATAGGCTATGGTTTCTTTTCTATAATAAGAACCGATCAGGTGCTGGAGTGGGTATTTTGTTTGGTGAGATTGGTATGCTTGTACTTCATGTAATGCTCGAAATATCCTAGAATGTAGGCTTTGGTTATGATATTGTTATCCTTGAATAAAATAATAAATTAAGATTTTTAAGTATCATAATTTGATTTTTAATTTTTTTTTATACTTTTAGTGTTTATTTTAAGGATTTCATTGTACCCTTGAGAACTTTGGATTTTAAGTAAGCTTGAGACTAAAACTGATTCAATGTTTCGTTATAATTATAAATAATGAGAACTTTAATGTATTAATATTTAATATATATATATATATATATATATATATATATATATATTTTATATTTATATATTTTATTATTTATATAAATATAAACAAATAAATATTAAGGTTTCATCATATTATAAAAAAAATGATTTTTTTTTTTTCATTTTAAATGTTAACACGAAATTTAAAAATTTAGAAGCAATTGAGGAGAATTCAATAAGATGAATTAAAAGCATCGGAAAATACCATGTCTCTCATTTTTTAATCTTATCGTTTACTCTTTGAAGTGTAAGTTATTGATTCTTTCAAAAGAAAAAATAATGTTACATTAATCAATGATCCACTATGTTAAAGATTAAATGATGGATAGCAAAAATTGAGAGTCTTAGTATCATTGTCCAAAAACATTATCAAAAATAATTTTACACCTTATAAGTTGAGTGAAGAGAAATGGGTCTCTCTAGTTATTGATAAGCTACAGGACCCTTACTCTTAAAGGTCGGTCTCGTGCGAATGGGTTTAAGAAAATATTATGCTAACCTTTTAAATTTCATAAAATATTGTTTTAGTCCTTAAATATTAAATATGAAGAAATAATGTTTTTACAAAACCATTTTAGTTCCTCAAATTTAGGGTTCATTTAATAAAATGATTTTTTTTTTCAATTTCAAGGGCTAAAATAAACTTTTCAAGTTTTGAGACCAACAGTAAAATTATCCTACATTTTAGGATGTAAAAACATAATTACATTCTAAATTTGATCTCATCCTCCTAAAAATCTTACTACACATTAGTCTTAACCATTATTAATATCGAGTCTTTTCATAATGAAGATGAGATCGTTTATAAAAAAACATTTAGTGAAAACCAAATCATATACTATTTCATTATTAATTCTTGAGTTACGCCAATTCTTCTTTTAGAACTCTTAAAATGTTCCACTAATCAACAACTTTGTCACAATGAATACATTTGGTGACACGACTTGGATCTACCTTTAGTTGTTTTATTGCTTTAGTCTATTCCACCAAAGTTGGAAACTCCTTGATCCTCTTTAGTATAATGACTCTCTTCAATTCATGCCTCAGCCCCCTTTCAAACTTTTGGCACCTCCAATCCTCGGTCATGGCTTGAGAGTATAAATGGGTCAGATACTCAAACCGATCTATGTAAGCTTGTATTGACGTTCTTCACTGTTGTAGTGTCATAAATTGTGTTTCCCGCTCACACTTAGCATTGTCAAGGAAATATTTCTCCAGAATTATCGCTTTAAAGTTAACCTAGTTGATGGCTTCACCACGAGCTTGCATTTGTAGTTGCATGCCACCCCACCAATATTCAATGTCACCTATTAGCAAAAAAGGTGCATAAGTGAGCTTTTCTCATCAGGACAAGTAATGACCTTGAAAATCTTCTCAGTCTTTCTAACCCAAGAATCTGATTCATCCATATTAGCCTTTCCGTAAAAGTTAGAAGGATTATGCCTCATGAAGTTATCCATGCTAGGTACATGAGCCACAAGTTGCGATTGCATCGCATCGACCATCCAATGACTATCTTGTGCAATGACATCACCAGAGGTGTTGGGATTATCCTGTCTATGTGCCATTTCCAAACTATACACATCAACTTCAAACAACAATTATAAACAAAATAATTCAACCAATTCTACAAATCAAGAGACTCCTTAAAAGAAACTCTACAAAGATTTATAATAAACATAATATCAATCAGAGTTTCACAATAGAAACAAAATGAGCTTACTCCCCAAGGCGGTAATAACCTTTGAAAACAAAATCTTTGAAACCAAATGTAACATCTCGTCCAAATGTTATTTGGTACAGTTTTAATTCAATTATAATTCTTTCATACACATATGATACCATCCCATTAACATGGGAAAAATTTAAAACTTTACATTCACAATACCTACCAATTCCATTCAAATAAAAATCTGTGCAAAAATATTTATAAATTAATCTCAATGGTTAATATTATAAAATTCAAACCATAAAAAAAATCGAAAACTCAACTTTAAACAATTTCAAAAATCTCTTAGAAAAGTTATCCAAATAAAATCTCAAAGATTTTCCCAACGCATCTCTCCTCATCTAAGCATCACCAATGGCACCTGTATCGTCCACTGCTGGTAAGTGCAAAAAATGAGTAATTTTCATATGAAATGAGGGCACTTATGTTCTTAATTTGTGTTTATATCATGATTGATTCTCCTTAAATCAAGAAAAGAATGAGTTTCAATCACATGCTTCAAAGTTTGGACTTAAAGAAATCACTTGATCCCTATTTTGTGTAATTTTCAGGTAAATTATAATAGAATGAGGAAGAACAGAAGAAGAGTGAGAGGAGAAATGAAGAAATAGAAAAGAAACTCTGCAGGGTCGCTCAAACCAAAGAAATCTCGCCCAAGCGAGAGCTTGGGCCACCAATTTCGCCTAAGCGAAGAAGGACTTCGCCTAAGCGAGAGCTTGTGCAGTGGAGACCATCTCTTGTCACCATTCTCGCCCAAGCGAGATCTAATGCTGCCAATCACGCCTAAGCGAGACCCTTTCTTCAGGTCGAAGAACTCTTGCTCGCCTAAGCGAGATCTTGGCTTCAGCACGTCTTGCCCAAAAGAGAGGCTTTCTTTAGCTTGGAGTATTCTGTCTCGCTCAAGCGAGACTCAGGTACCTTGAGCGAGACCTTCGTGGAGTATAAATACTCCGTGTATCAGAAAGTGAAAGGGAGCTGGGGAATTTGGAGAAGAATCCTTGTTGCAGAACTGCATCCACGAGCAAACACAGATCATATTTCTTCTTCTTCTTCTTTAGTTCTTAGTAGAGATGACAAATAAACCTGTCCCCGTGGGTAAAGCCCGAATCCGTCCTTGTTTTGACGAAGAATCCCCGCATTGACTGGGTATGGGTATGAGTATGGGGAATCCCCGACTTTTTCAATTGGGTATGAGGATGGGTATGGGGATGCACATATCCCCGCCATAATACCCGTCCCCGTGTAAATTATTAAAATATTATCAATTAATTAAGTAACCATATATATATATATATATATATATATTATTTTTTATTTCTTCTAATTATTTGGTTTGTCATGAAACTCATTCCCATCTCAATTATATTTTTTATCTTATCATAATCTTTATGTAATTATGTTAAAAAGATGTATGTCAATTAAAAAATTTTATGTCTCACATTTGAATATTTCTATTTTTTTAATATTTTTATTTATTGTATATTTTCCTTTCACATAAGAATGTTTAATACTCTCAATTTAAGTATTTAACAGCACAAACCTTTCGTTTATTAGGTAATATAAAAATAAATTCTTTACTTATTATTATTATTATTATTATTATTATTATTATTATTAGTTTTTGTTTCATTTGAAGAACTCTTTTATTTCACTAAAACAATTTTTGTTATTTCTCAACCACTGAGTATATATGTTGATATTTGAAAAGTTTTCTTAGATCTCTAAGTTATTTTTTAACTTATCATACCCTTAATTATACATTTGTTTTTCTTTTGTACGATTTTTTTCAATAGTCTCTCAAATTTTTTGTAAACATTTGTTAATTTTTTAATATTTTTATTTCTTGTTTATTTTCATTATGTAGAATACTATTTCAATATATTTTATCTAATTATTTTTTATTTTCTAAAACTCATTATCAATCATACTATAATTTTTTCACTATAATTGTATAAATAACTTTTATTTACTACAATATAAAAATTTATTGTAATTGTCATGAATATTTTTTATCACCATCCAACATAATTGAAGTTCAAAATATACAAGATCTATGTTAAAATTTTATTATTATGATTATTATTTGTTCTTTGTATCATTTTGATCAAGTAATGTATTATAACTTTTATTAGTGTATAAAAAAGAGATTCATTAGAATTTAAAAGATTGAAGTAAACAAACATTTAAAATATATTTTAATTTGAATATTTGTTTTCCTTTTATATTTTTAAAAAAATATTTTTAAATTTTATCAACCAAGTTTCATTAATGTTTGCAAATTTAATAAATGTGTTGGTTCTCATGAAATTTTATTTATAATCTAAATTGTAAACAATTATAATTTATTTTAAAATTTTATTATGATTATTATTTGTTCTATGTATCATTTTGATGAGATGATGTATTATAACTTTTATTAGTGTATAAAAAAGAGATTTGTTACAATTTAAAAGATTGAAGTAAACAAACATTTAAAATATATTTTAATTTGAATATTTGTTTTTCTTTCATATTTTTTAAAAAAATATTTTTAAATTTTATCAACTATGTTTTATTAATATTTACAAATTTAATAATTGTTTTGGTTTTCATGAAATTTTATTTGGTATTATAATTTAAAATGTAAACAATTATTATTTATTTTAAAGTATTTGATATGGAAGAACCAACTATCCTTGTAATATTGAATATTTGATAATATTATGCTTCCTTTATCATAATTTTTTATTATTTTATAAAAATTAATTAAAATTAATATTGAAGTAGTAAGAAAATGGGTATGGGTATGGGTACGAGATTATACCCGTTACTTGGTGGGGATGGGGATGAGACAAAAGTTTGATACCCGTTGGGTTTGGGTATGGGGATGAGGATGAATTTTTTTACGGGGATGGGTATGGGATAGCGAAACCCGTGCCCGCCCCACCCTGTTGCCATCCCTAGTTCTTAGGTTTTGATGGCTGCATGAGTGGCTAATTTTATCCTTTGGGATTGAATGTAATCTACTCAAACTTGGATGTAATCTGATGATATATATATATATATATATATATATATATATAGCATTTATGTTCTACTCAATAGTTCTTAATGTTTGATTCTATCTGATCAATAGATGTTTTGATATTGATTTTTAGATTTGACTGGGAAGTATTTCTGAAAATCTGATTTGAACAATGATACTTGATATACTGTGATGCTAGGAATAGATCTCAATATATCAATTGCTTTTAACACTCGACCGTAATGCTAGATAGTTTGTTGAATATGTGAGGAATCAATATTCAAGGAACTAATCTTATGCATTTTATACGCGAGGGATCGGTATAAATGATTTTGAGTGTGCATCAATATTGGTATTTTCAGATGTTATATATTATATTCATCCAGATTACAGACAAGGGAGATAGATGAAATTCAATCCCAATTTCTTTTACTGAATTTTCATCTAATTTTCTGCTTTTATTGTATTCTGTTTATGCAATTTAATTTAACTACCCATGATCTATCAAATTAAAATTTTTGTATATATATGCTGATCGAGATAATTATTTATTTCAACTAACTTCGTTCCTCGTGGGTTCGACACTCTTACTAAAAAATCATTATACTGCAGTTGACTTTTGGTACGCTTGCCAAGAGACCAACAAGTATTTTTGGCGTCGTTGCCGGGGAACGGTGTTTTTGTAAAATTTTTAGTTATCTCATCCAACTTTGTGTATAGTTTCTTAATTAGATAGCTTATTCAAATTTTCCTTTGTACTAATCCTTGCTTGAGCTGTTTTGATTTATGCTCTTAAGAGGTCAGGTTCCTGAAGATCGATTAGCATTTGACCCGGAGATAAAAAAGACAACTAGAAGGAACAGAGGAAAAAACAAGAAGAAGCAAGGAAAGACAAGGGAAGAATCTTCCAATACTTCCATCACACCTCAATCAGAAAACATGGAGAATCAAAGACCAGCTCCAACCAGAAAGACACTTGGAGATTATGCTATGCACCAAGGGCCAAGATATTTTTCTAGCATAGCAATACCACCCACCACCAAAACTTTGGAGATGAAGCCAACTTTCCTCAGCTTAATTAGTTCTCATCAATTCTCTGGAATGGATAATGAAGATCCATATACTCATCTCTCTACATTCTATGAATTGATAGGAACCATGGGCTTTCAAGAAGGAGATCTTGAGCATGTATACATGTGTTTGTTTCCTTTTTCTTTGGCAGGTAAAGCAAAGGAATGGCTTAAGTCACATCCAAATTAGAGTTTGAATAGTTGGAAGGATGTTGAGGAGAAATTCTTGAACAGATTCTTTCCACCATCTCGCTACATCAAAGCCAAAGCTGATATTTCAACGTTTAGGCAAGGACCAGATGAGCCATTCTGTGAAGCTTAGGAGTGGTTCAATTCCTTATTGAGGAAATGCCCAAATCACGGATTCGAGGATATTGCTCAGCTGAACATATTCTGTAATGGTCTGAGGCCTGACACCAAGATGATATTAGATGCAGCAGCAGGTGGAACAATGATGAGTGTAGATGCGGAGCAAGCAACAGGAATCATTGAGGCATTAGCATCCACAAATCATCAAGCTCAGCATAATAGGAAAACTGTTCAGAGGAAAGGAGTGTTTGATCTTAGTACTACAGATGCGATCTTAGCTTAGAATAAAATTCTGACTCAACAGATTGAAGCACTAACGAAGCAGATTTCTAAATTACCAGAGCAGTTGCAAGTTGTGCAATCTTCTCCTAGTCAACAACCCATGAGATGTGACTTCTGTGGAGGAGATCATCCTAATGGTCATTGTTCTTATCAGAGTAGCTCACAAGGAGAAGTTCAATATGTGAGCAACCAAGAAAGACCAGGAAATTTCTCCAACAATAACAACTTTTCACAGGGGTGGAGAAACAATCCAAATCAGAATTTTGGATGGAAGCAAGATACTGGTCCTTCAAACAGACAACCTCCTTATCAACAATATCAACAACATTATCCTTCGGTGCATGACAGAACATCTAAACTGGAGGATACTTTAGAAAAGTTTATGCAAGCTTCTTTGACCAATCAGAAAAATACAAAAGCTTCAATCAGAAATCTCGAAAAACAGGTTGGACAATTGGCGAAACAATTATCAGATCAGCAGACAGGTCAATTTTCAGCCAACACACAGACTAATCCCAAGGAGCATTGTAAATCTATTACCACCCGAAGTGGTAAAGTTGTGGGAAGAGGGATTGGAGACAACCTAGGTGTAGAGGAAGAGGTGTTGGAGGAAAAAGAGAGAGAAAATGAAAAAAGTGAGTGTGAGGGAGAGGAAGAACAAAATAAAAGAGAGGTTGTAAATAAAAGAGAAGAAAAGGAAGAAAAAAATAAAAGTGAGGAGAAAAAGAGGGAGAAGGGTGAGAAACAAGTGCCTCAGTTGAAGAGCCTACCATACCCTCAAAATCCCTCCAAAAAAGACAAGGAAAGGCAGTTTGCAAGATTCATGGACATTTTCAAGCGACTGTAGATTAACATCCCTTTTGTGGAGGCTATGGAGCAGATGCCGACATATGCAAAATTCATGAAAGAGCTCCTAACAAAAAAGAGAAGATTCTCTGAAGAGACAGTGGAGCTTGAAGTAGGATGTAGTGCTATAATTCAGAAATCATTACCTCAGAAATCCAAGGACCCTGGGAGCTTCACTATTCCAATTACAATCGAAACATTACCAATGGGAAAAGCATTGCTTGATCTGGGTGCCAGTATAAATTTGATGCCTTTGTCTATGCTAAAGAGAATAGGAGATATGGAAGTGAGGCCTACACGGATGACATTACAGCTAGCTGACAGATCCATGAAGTATCCCTATGGTGTGGCAAAGGATGTCTAGGTTAAGGTTGACAAATTCATGTTCCCAGTTGATTTTGTAGTGATGGATATTGAGGAAGACACTGAAGTTCCTCTAATACTGGGAAGACCTTTCATGAAGACGGCCAAGGTCATTATTGACGTTGATGATGGCAAATTGAAGGTCAGGGTGCAAGATGATGAAGTCAACTTTAATGTATTTGAAGCAATGCAGCACCCGAAGGACAAGCAACAATGCTTCAGGATGGATGTGATAGATGAAATTTTTCTATCATCCAGGAAGCAATTGACAAAGGCAAGCCCATTGGAAAAAGCTTTGATTGGTGCTTGTGATGATCTGGAGGATGATGAAGAAAAGAAAGTTGATGAATACTTAACACATCTGAATTCAGCAAAAGAAATTGCATCAAATGAAATACAGCTTGAGAAATTGCAACAAGAAAATAGAACTGAAAGTCAGAAGTTGGAGCTAAAGGTATTACCTCCTCATTTAAAATATGTTTTTCTTGCAGATGGAGGTAACAAACCAGTGGTGATCAGTAATGCTTTAACGGCTTCTGAAGAGGAAAAGTTTATTTCAGTTCTTAAAGCCAATGAGGGTGCAATAGGTTGGACTTTATCTGATCTTAAAGGAATTAGTCCATCCTACTGTATGCACAAAATTCATATGGAGCAAGACTACAAGCCTGTAGCACAGCCTCAACGGCGATTGAATCCAACCATGAAAGAGGTGGTCAAGAAAGAAGTAATGAAGTTACTTGATGCAGGTATGATCTATCCAATCTCCGACAGTGCCTGGGTCAGCCCGGTCCAGGTAGTTCCAAAAAAGGGAGGTATGACTGTTATTTGTAATGATAAAAATGAATTAATTCCTACTAGAACAGTCACAGGTTGGAGAATGTGTATAGATTATAGAAAATTAAATCAGGCCACTAGGAAAGATCATTTTCCTTTACCTTTCATGGATCAAATGCTAGAAAGGTTAGCAGGGCAAGCTTTCTATTGTTTTCTGGATGGATATTCTGGTTATAATCAAATTGCAGTGGATCCAGAAGACCAAGAAAAAACTGCTTTTACTTGTCCTTTTGGTGTGTTTGCTTACAGGAAAATGCCGTTTGGATTGTGTAACGCACCAGCAACCTTTCAACGATGCATGCTTGCAATTTTCTCTGATTTGGTGGAAAAATGCATAGAAGTCTTTATGGATGACTTCTCTGTATTTGGTGCTTCATTTGATCAATGCCTGGAAAACTTAAACATCGTACTGAAGCGGTGTGTTGATACCAATCTGGTTTTGAATTGGGAAAAGTGCCATTTTATGGTAACTGAAGGTGTGGTGCTGGGCCACAAAATCTCTGCTAAAGGTATTGAAGTCGACAAAGCTAAAGTGGAGATCATTGAAAAGCTGCCACCACCCAAAAATGTGAAGGGTATCAGGAGTTTTCTAGGCCATGCTGGGTTCTACAGACGATTCATCAAAGATTTCTCCAGAATTGCCAAACCACTCAGCAATCTGCTCAACAAGGATACACCTTTTAATTTTGATGTTGAATGTTTGCATGCATTTGAATTGTTAAAACAGAAATTGGTTTCAGCTCCTGTGATAATTGCTCCTGATTGGAATTTAGGCTTTGAGTTAATGTGTGATGCAAGTGACTATGCCATAGGAGCAGTTTTAGGACAGAGGAAATCCAAAGTTTTTCATGCTATACACTATGCTAGCAAAGTCCTTAATGAAGCTCAAATTAATTATGCAACAACTGAAAAGGAATTGCTAGCTATAGTTTATGCATTGGAAAAATTTAGAGCATATTTGATTGGTTCATCTGTCACTGTATATACTGATCATGCTGCAATTAAATATTTGTTAACCAAATCTGATTCAAAACCAAGACTAATTAGATGGATCTTATTGTTGCAGGAATTTGATTTGGTGATCAAGGACAAAAAGGGAAGTGAAAACTTTGTAGCTGATCATTTGTCTAGATTGGTGAATACTGAGGTGACCAACACTCAATCAGAGGTGCAGGAGGAGTTTCCTGATGAAAAATTGATGATGGTGCAAGAAAGGCCATGGTTTGCTGACATGGCAAATTTCAAAGCTGCAGGGGTTATAC
>Ga0214542_1005231_pt1 | contig 24921 bp, 7 predicted proteins | sample CNSS1metaG_FD_160096 | JGI IMG/M metagenome (GOLD analysis project Ga0214542, IMG submission 160096) | Root nodule microbial communities from cowpea collected in UCLA plant growth center, Los Angeles, California, USA - CNSS1 | ecosystem: Host-associated > Plants > Roots > Nodule | place: USA...
ACTTATATATTATAAATTTATTTTATATTTTATATATATATATATATATATATATATATATATATATATATATATATATATATATATATATATATAATCTTTTCGATACATATTCGTATGTTTGGATAAACATTTCAAAATCGATTTTACACAAATCTTTGATTCTAATGCGAAACCAAACACACTGTTATCCCTTTCAATTTTGTAAAAAAACGGAGGTTAGTTTAAAATATAAACACTTTTTTGAATGAAAAGTGGAGATAGGATATTAAAAGCTTATGGAGTGATTATTTCTTTTATCTTTCCTACTTTCTTAGGATTTGTATAGATTTTGGTGGATTGATTTTTATGTTTTTTTAATGAATTTAGATAGTAAAAAGAATAGATTTGGAAATAAATTTTATGAAAGTTAGTGAGCGATTTGATTGATGTGATAAAGAAAATTAATTATAAAAATAAATAGAATTAGGAAGTTACCAAAATACTTTTAATGGAAAAAAAAAGAATGATTTTGTAATTTGATATTATAAAAAAAATTATAATTAATTAATACAAATTAAAAAAATATATTAAAATTGTATGAAATTTTAAAATAAAAATAAATAAATTTTTATGAATGTTGAAAAAGTTTACACAATTAAATTTTAAAAAAATTATACAATTAAATTTTAAACAAGAGTTATATAAATAAAGTTATAAAAAAGTTTAAAAAAAAGTTAAAAAAAAAAAACACACACGACACTAGTATCGTAACCGATGTCAAACCCCTTCATGTCAATGTACCGGTTAGGTAACCGGTGTCATACACACACTTGCACCACGCTAACCGGTGCTTATCGGAATACTATGGACTTCATCACCACCACACACCATCACCTCCTTCCTTCACCTAAGTGCGCCACCACACCCACCCCTCCATCCTCTTCCTCTCCCACCACACCCAAGCACCTCATGTTCTTCCCTCTCCATGATGCACTCAATAATTACACACACACCCATGTTGTGTCGTAGTAACACCATCACTCACCTCTCACAATGATTTACAACTGTCGAACAACATTCACAATAACACACTCCGGTGTAAGAAATCATGGTAAATGTTTTTGTATGGGAAACGTGATAACACAATGGTATTTTAATAATGTCTCTTAGATAATTTGACTATCAGCCCACTTTTACGGGGATGGATTAAACTATTCATCTTCCAAATCTGTTCTCTTAGATCATTTTAAATTGTTCAAAAGAAATCCGAACAACCTAAAAAATCCGCTCTCTCAAATTAGCTCGTACAGTTCCGGCCGCTAAAAGGAATATGCATACGTGTCTATGGAACTTTATCTGCGATTTAAACCAGAATTGATATTAAGGGACACTTGCCACTTGACAAGGCCAGTCTAATAAAAGATGAAAATATCCCATTTATGGCTACGCAACGTTTTAAATCAGTGATTAGTGTGGATGAAAATTAATTGGTATCACATGAAATGACCTAAAGTTAAAAGGAAATTAATGAACAATACCACAGATTTTAAACGTGTTGAGGTTGAGCTCCTTCAGTGGGTGAAATCGTAGTACTGAAGGGGTTTTCAAAAGTGTCACAGTCACATGAGATGATATCTATAGAGACAATGTTCGACAATGTTACAGGTAGATTCAGCTGTACCTAGTTTTTAAATTTATAAAACCTAATTACTAATACTTACTTATAATAATTGTTGTCGAAGTATGACATTTGCCTAATCAACAGAATCATTAAATTTGGATACATATCATAGTTCAGTAAATACCCAATGTTCTGCTATATAATTTCATCTCTTTTTTCTTTTTTCTGCAGAGAACTTTGTGGTAATAAAGTTTCCCCTGGTTCCCTAGCTATAGCTAAAGAAACACTATTTCTCTGCATCATCAAATAATCCACAAATGCACTCCTTTCTATGCATGATGTACGAAAAATGAAGGATCATTCACTTCAGTTGCGTGGTGTGTAATTTCAGAGATTGAAGAACATTGAATATAGACTTACACTCACGTAAATTTACCAAAAGAGAAATAAAAATGAGAAGAGAAGAGTGTTAATAACATACAGTAGTTCTCCATAGTTAAAATTTATTAAAACTGATAAAATTATTAGGGTAACTTTTTTTAATACAATTAAAACAGAATTTCTAATAAAATTTAGTATAATAAAGGAAAAGGGTTTATGATGATCTGAATATTTTTACCAACAACATTTTTCTCTTTCCATCTATCTTACATCTATCACATCATTGTCACACCCCATTTATCACCTCTTCTTTAGCATAAAAATTGTTGTGATAATAATGAATATCTATTCTAAAAATGTCCTTTGAAGCTATATGGCTACGACAAGATGAAGATGGTGAATTGCTTATTATACCACAACACTGTGGTTAACAACACATCTAAAGCTACGCATAGGTACAAAACGTATATCAGTATGTGTCACTGATTCCGCAGAAACTGAAATGGCACAACAACAGCTAACTCTAATCAAAATAACTTCCGCTTATGGCTAGTGGCTAAAACAAGGAAAAAACAAAAAGGCTGAAATCTGTTTTCTAATTATTCAATTTGATTGTTTAATTTTTTTTATTTAATTATGTCTAATATTACTGTCATAACATTCAAATAAAGTTCAAATAAAATTAAATTTATATAAAACCAAATAAAATTAATAAAATAAATACTAAATCACATTTAACACAATAAAATTTTTTTAATCAGTACTTAAATCAACAACTCACTTTTTGTTTTATATATATATATATATATATATATATATATATATATATATATATATATATATATATATATATATATATATAAAAGGGTAAATTAGAAGATCAATAGGTACAGTGTAACATCCTATCAAACAAAATAGATAGTAGAAATATCTATTATAGGGTGCTGATACAATCATCCAAAATAACCATTTAAGTCACTGATTTACAAATACAGTCTATACAAGGAAGAGTTAAGTTATACAACTCAAAACTCCAAAGAACCTAGCCAAAAGCCACTGTTGAATTTCCAGGCCAAAGATCAACTCCTATCCAGGAGAGGAGTGTCTTCATTTGGATTATTCTCTGCTCACACCAATTCATAAATGATCATTGCAAAAGAGGACATACACAAGAAGAACAAGCACAGACACAAGGGTAAGCTAACTAAAAGAAGAGAAATTATATAGTTCAATCACAATTATGAGCAAGTATCTTCACATTCATCAGAAATATTTAAACCACCATGACCCAGCACAGATGCATGACTCTAGACTAAATATCCAAATTATGTAAGCGACATTGGATCTCTTGGTGGCATGCACCTGTGAAGGTTCCCAAACTCTGCAGAGTTTGGACATAAGGGGTTATCACCCGACCACTCACAGGGTAAGTCCCATTCGCGTCTAAGACTTGATCAAGTCCAAAGACTAGGACCTCCTACTACTCCTCACGACATAATTCATTCTGCTCTATCTGAGCATGAATGATTATTGGAGTTTTAAGATATCAACCAATATGGAGTCCTCACGCCCTTACATACTAACATACTCATCTGAATTTCCCTTGAAATTCTATTCCAACCACAACTTTTCTTAATTCATATACTTCCAAGTTCACCACACAATATTAGGAACAACATTACAAGCATTTGAAAGGCAAATAGCACAAAGTCACATTTAAACATATAATTCCATCCCTTAAATCAGAACATCAAACACCTCATTGCAGTAAATCTCGCTCAAGCTAGATAATCTAGCCTAGGCGAGAGGTCATCTCGCTTAGACGAGTCAATCTCGCCTGAGCGAGGCTTTAACAGTGGGCAAAAATAAAATCTGGGCGAACTCTCGCTCAGGCTAAGCTGGTTCGCTTAAATGAGAACGTCTCTCGCTCAAGCGACCTCAACTCGCCTAGGCGAGTCTTCGCACAGGAACATGGATGGACTTTCTGGTGTTTTCGCTCATGTGAGGGCTACTCGCCTAGGCGAAAATACCATATTACAAACCTGTTTCCACATGCAGGAGCCCAGATTCCCCACACAATTTCAATCACACCCAATTTTGTAGTTCAAACATCAATTTAGCATTCAAACACACCATCTAGAACCATCAGAACATATATCCATACGAATTTTAAGACAAATGTTAGCTCCCCTTACCTCTAAACAAATGTTGGCTAGCAAAGAAGAAGCTCCTAACAGGGCACCACTATTGCTCCAAACCTAAGGGGGAATTGCAGATTCACCAAGCAAGTGACATTTCGAGATTCTTGCTCAGAAATTTTGAAATTCCAATACTAGAATGTTGAAGCCTAACTTACGAAATTATGGGGAAGACTCAACTTGAGGAGAGGGTTATGTACTCCCAATTCTGTCCACTGCACAAAGAAGAAGGATGAATTTAGATGGTGAACATGAACTTCAATTACTGAGGAGAAAGAGAAGGCAGAGAAAGGAAGGTGGAGAGGGATAAGGTTGATGGTGGAAGTGGATTCTGTTTTCAGATATGGAGAAAATGAAATAGAGAAAGAAAGGGGGTCTCACATAGGGAGATCCATGGATATGAATATTATGATATTTGTACTTACTATATTAACATGTGGGTACAAAAAAATTCATACCCGTTACTCGTAGGTATTTATTTATAATATTCATTTTCTATCATGGATATTGCGGGTACGGAATTGTTTTGACATACCTAATGTCAAGTGTTAATGTATTGTATTCAATTTAGTCTTTATATTTATTTTATTAACCTAATTGGATCCCAAATTTGTTATATTTTATATATCAAATTACTTTACCTAAATGTTGAAATTAATTTATTTTTAATTTCAATTTAAAAAAAAACAATACTAAAAAATACATATTTCCTGCCAATTTTCTTTTAAATTTTTTTTCTTTGGATACATTTGTAAATTTTGTTAAAAATAATGGTTTGTAAGAATTTTGCTACCAATTTTTTTTGTAAAATACTTTGCTCAAAAAGTTTTTCGCAGAAAATTTTGTAAGAAATACTTGTGAATTGTATAATTTTGTAAAAAATTATTATCCTCAAAAGAGTTACCTACCAATTTAAATTCATAATAAAAAATTGCAAAAAAGGATTTTTTTTTCTTGCAAAATTTTATAATAAATTTGCAAAACAATGTCATGAAATATGAAAGATTCTAATAATGACCTATTTCAAACTTATAAATTTTTTAAAATATTAAAAATATAAATGTAAAGTATTTATCGTAATTTTTAAATTTTAATATCTAAAATAATTAAAAAAAATGAAAAATATATTTTTTAATATATATGAAAAATGTTAAAATTAATACGGGATGTAACATTAAGATTGACACGTAATACATCAGAGATATTATACATACAAGAAACTTAAAAAATAAAAATAAAAATATTAAAAAACTCTAAAAATCAACATGTGCCATGGTAAAAAATGATCTTAATCTCACTTATACAAATCAAACAAAAAGAATTGAATTGAATCAATCTAAACAAAATCGAAACTTAATCGAACTAAGAAAATAATAATCAAAACAAAAATAGATATAAAAGAAAAGAAATTTAGGCTAACAAAAATATTCACCAATGTTTTGTATAAATCATCTTATTTGCACAGTGCTGCACTAGTAGTGATTTCCCAAAATGATAACTGTGGGCATGAATGTGTTGATGGTTATTAATAAAATATTGAAGAAGGAAAGGTTGGAAGGATGAAGAAAGGGAAGTATGAGTTTGAGGTTTAGCAATCCAGTATCTAAGAAAAAAAACCTAAAGCAGCTTTCGTAACTCGATTCCAAGCTATGAAATGAAGTTTTATGCCCACACTTTCATGTTAGAAGGTGGACAAACATATGGGACCTTTGCTACAGCCAAAAACACATTTCAAATGTAATGTAGCATTCCACAAGGAAAATGAATATGTGGAGGATAGACATTGTATTAACTTTTATGCAGATATTTTAACCCCGATCAAGGTAAGGTAGATATCATGTCAAAATTTTTATTCAATTTTTTTTTCTCGTATTGTCTTTTCTGTTGTGTCTTTAGAATAAATTAACGTTAATATTTTTAAAAAAAATTATATTTTAAAATAACAAAATTAGTTTCATTATTATATTTTGGTTTAAATACATCATTAGTTTTAATTTTTTGTAAATTTTATTCACTTATTTTTTAAATATTCAAAAAAGTCCTAATTTTTATAAATTATGATCAATTTGGTCGTTTTTAAAATGCCGTTTAAATTGTTAATGTGAGGTGAATTATAACCGCACATGTCATTCGGTGGTTTTTTAAAATTTTTTAAATTTTTCTTAATTTTCAAAAAGTTGTTCATATGTCATGTTCAATTTAATCTCATTTTTTGTTATTTTTTCAATTTAGTCTTAATTTTCTTTCTCGCTAAATCAATCAAATTTAATCTTTATATAAATGTTATCTGAAATTTTTATTTTTATTAAAATTTAAATTTGCATTAAATATTACTTTCATTATTTTTAAACCAACCATAATTATTTTATTGAAAAAAATTATTACATTTATGTTTGATTTTTCTTACAGGTAAGAAATAGGTTTAGAGTTAGTTTTAAAATAGGAAAAATTTTCCTACTAGTTTTAAAAATAATGAAGAATTTTTCTTCTAATTTCAAAAATAATAAAGAACTTTCCTTCTAATTTAAAATAATAAAGAACTTTCTTTCTAATCTTAAAAATAATGAAGAACTTTTCTTCTAATTTTAAAAATAATTAAGAATTTTTCTTATCATTTAAAAAATAATGAAGATTTTTTCTTCTAGTCTTAGAATTTTCCTTCTAATTTTAGAGATAATGAAGAAGTTTTCTTCTGATTTTAAAAATAATTAAGAATTTTTCTTATTATTTAAAAATAATGAAGAATTTTTCTTCTAAAAACAATGAAGAATTTTTCTTATAATTTTAAAAATAATGAAGAATTTTCCTTCTAATTATAAACTAACTTTAACCCTATTTTTTACATGTAGCAAAAATCAAACATAAATCTAATAATTTCCTTCCAAAAAAATAGTTAAGTTTGTATAAAAATAATGAAAGAAATATTTAATATAAGTGTGAATTTTAATAAAAATAAAATTTTCAGTATAATATTTATATTAAAATTGTATTTGGTCAATTTGGAGAAGGAGAAAAGTGGGACGGAATTGCATAAAAATAACGAAAATTTGGACTAACAAGTTGGGACGGAATAACAATAATAACTTGACACATAAACATTTTTTTAAAATTAAAAAAGTTAAAAATATATTAAAAGACTATAAAGTGATATATAACAGTTACTCTTTACTTTCATTAATCATTTAAATGACATCTATAAAAAAAATAAAATTAACTATAATTTATAAAATTATGACCTTTTTAAAAGTTGGGACCTATAATATATTTAAGTTGTAGAGGGAAACTAAACCTAACCTAAAATCCAAATTTCGCTAGAATCATTGTGTGATGTTAGTGATGCTCCTTTTGTCCCACACCTAGATCTCTGTTCCATGACATATGGTGGGTCCAAAGTTGAAATATTATGGGCCGTCAGGCCCAATACCCATCAAACATAAACGAGCCATCATTTCATCTTATTGGACCAAGGATTACGTTGAATGAAAGGCACCTTACTCACCTTTTAGGCAAATTCTCCCTGCATGTATTGTGTTTTTTGTTCTGCATCCCATGAATAAAATAATTTCCATTTTGTCATTTTCGGATGTAGAAATCTGACTGTGTTATCTAATAGTCGTTTTTTTAGGCTTTGTTCAGAATGGATATAAGGGAGAGTGTGAAGATGAATTTGTGTAGATTTTGGTGGATGAATTTTTGTGTTTTTTTAGGTGATTTAAAGAGTAAAGTGAGTGGATTTGGAGATAAGTTTTATGAAAGTTAGTGAGAGATTTGATATGTAATAGATAAAATTAATTGTTAAAATAAATATAATTATTAAATTACCATAATACCCTTGTGTAAAAAGAAATGGATTCTTTTAATTGATGTTCTTAAATTAAATTAAAATGATTAATTTTTATTAATGTAAAAAAATACTAGAATAAAATGTTAATTTTTTTCTTAGTTTTATTGTTAAGAAGTTTAATATATATTGACATGAACAAATAATTTAATCACTAATGTACGATGTATGATTAAAAACGATCTCCTGACACTGCAAATTGTAAGGGTAATTGTCTAATGTTCATGGTTGTTGTTTCTTGAATTTCGTTTACCTTCCTATTCTCGCGCTTTCAGTTTCAATGCCGCTGCCTTCTTACTTCTTTGTTTCGTTTGAGTTCTCCTATTTTGGTTTCCGCTCCCCTGATCGTCACTACTTAGCAGGCTTTCGTTTTTTTATAGTTTGCCTTTTTCTTTCTCCAAGGATTTTACAATAGGGTTTGTACTTATTTTTGTGGTGAACGTGTGTTGGAGTGTTGTGTTGTTTTTAGTTGGAGAGTTTAGTTGTGTGTTTCCTGCTTGCACTACAACAGTCTTCAAAATTTCATTCGTTAAACAAGTGTAGGAAATAACAAAAGAACTATTTTTTCTGCAATTGGTATCTTTGAACAAATTTTTTGAAGAATTGTTATGATGCAAAATGAATAAATCACTACAACCACCTTCACCAGCAGTGGAGACAGACAGTTCCTCTGGCAACTCCGACGACTCCTGCGTCTGCAAGCAACTCCTTCACCTGCAAAAAAAAACAAAACAAAACGTCAAAAAATAAATAAATACCCAACGACACCAATGTCGTAACCGATGTCATTCCCTTTATAAATAAGGCACCGGTTACGTAACTGGTCCATCCACTCAACACACTACAACACTGGTTAGCTAACTGGTGCATATCACCACCCCACCACGTCCAACCACAACCACCACCTAGCCACCACCTCGTGCAACCACAGCCACCCCTTCATCCTCTTCCTCGCCCACCTCATCTTCTTCTCCCTCCATTGGACTCAAGAATCACACACACACACACACACCATAACTCACCTCTCAAAACACCACCGAGCCGGACCACCATTCACAATCACACTGCTGCTTCCATTTTAAACTGATCTTCCACAAATAAACAATGCAAGACGGAATCTTGCTCAGTTGACCAGGAAATATTGGTCAGAAATCTCAGTAGAAGAAGGAATCTGGCAGATGCAAGGCATGTGCTTTACTTGCATGGAAACGAGAGCAAAGGGGTAGTTTCGTCATTTGCCCAAACCATATGCACTATCTTCGCAGTTTTGAGGGGATGGATTAATCCATCCATCCCCCAAATACTCTCTCGCATATCTCTTGAAATTATCGAAAACAAACGCTCGGAATCATCAAATTCGCTCTCTCAAATTTGGTTCAACAGTGCAAATCGCTCATACGAACACTGTGTTAGGGTTTCACGCACTCCTCTGCCAAAACCATTAACAAAAAAAAAATAATTTAGTTTTGATAATCACAATGTTTAAATATGCTAATCATCTCTCGTTTTGGTCCTTTAGTGAATTAGTACTTAGAAATCAGATTTAGATTTTGTTACAGGGATGGTTGATAAATTTAGGTGTTGTAATTTTAAAACTAAAATTAATTATTTAGTTATATTTTTTCTTTTCAACGTTTTGAAATATTTAGTGTTCAAATTTTAATGTTAAGTCACGTTAATTGTAATATCCAAAAATAAAATAAAACAATATATATATATATATATATATATATATATATAATTTAAAAAATTATTATTATTATTATTAAAAATAACAATATATCTATAATAATAATTTGTAAGCATATAAATAAGGAAATTATAAATATAGAGGACTAATTAATTAATAATAACTTTACACTACATGTTTGGTTATATAGGCGTTAATTATTTTAACTATAAAAGTAATTTAAATGCTAACATCTGTATAACATTGTCACTGTTATCAAATAATTCAGTAACGTAAACTAATAACATTGTATATATACTATAAATTTATTTTAACATAATTATTAGTTTATACAATTAATAAAAAAAAGAGTGATAAGGTTGCCACTAGTGTAAGGAAGGGTTTCTGCCGCGGTTATTTTGGCTATTTGGCACCGGTTTAACACCCGAAGCAAATATAAACGAGGTAAAAAAAGATGTTCTTTATGCCTCGGTTCAAAACCGTCAAAACCGAGGCATATTTAAGCTTTATTGCTTCGGTTCTTTAGACACCCGAAACATAAGTCAGAGCTTTACTGCCTCTGGTGTGCCACAACTGAGGCATATCAGGCATTAAAACAAAGTGCCTCCACACATTTTACGTTGAGTTCGAGGAGGAAGTTCAAGGGAATGGAGGATTGAGTCTGAGAGAAAGCGTGTTGGATGTAGGATGTAAGATCCGCGAAATTTAATTAATTAAATAAATAAATAATTAATAAATGCGGGTAGGTAGCTTATTTATGACATTAAATTCTAATGGGTATGACGTGGAAAAGTACTAGCTTAAGTGGTTAAGAGTATTTTAATTGTGTGAAAGGACTTGGGTTTGAGTCTTATGAGTGTTATTGGTGTGTTGGTTGACTTATTTTATTTTAAAATTATGCATGGTCGTGTTGGGTGAAAACATGATGGTAAATGTGTGTGAATTGACATGAAACATTAATTGGCTTGGTGGTTTAGCTTTGATTTGGCTTTGGTAAGGTCAAGGGTTTGAACCTTGGTGAGTCAAATTTAACCCTTTTTGCTTAAAAGAAAACAATTATTAATGGACTTGAATAGCAATTAACTCCATCATGAAACCCAATTTCGTTTTTATTTTTTGCATTAACCTAGCATTAGGGCCTTTAAAAGGTAAAATTTGAGAGAGGAAAAGGGTTTTGAGAGGCTGTTTTCAGATAGCTCTGTGAGGTGCACGAATCCAAGGTAAAATAGAGAATTTTGAGAGAATTAGATAGGGGTAATTGAAGTGGTGATAAGGCAAGCTCTTGGTGATAAAAGGAATTTCCTAATTTCAGAAGTTAAGCAAGGGATTTTTTAGGTTAGGGGAGCTGAACCCAAAATTCTATCTTAGCTGCATTGTCTTGATTGATTTTGATGAAGTTGTGCCTGAATTTCGTGCTGCACATGAGGGAAATTGGGGTTGTGGGTTTTGGGTACTATTTCATTGGAATTTGACCTAAATGTATGTATATATTGGGGTTGGGTTCTGTATATTCTGTGATTATGCAAGGTTGGGTGGTTGTGGCATATTTTCGTGTCCAAATGTACTCATATGTCTAATGAAAGGGTGCTGAATGAATTGGTATGTTTTGATTCATGTTTTGAGTCTCTGGTGCAGTGTGTGTGTGTGCGTGAATCAGTGCCAAAACCTGCAATTCTCGCTCAGGCAAGCTAGGCTCGCCTAGGCGAGACATGCAGGAACTCATAAACCTCTCTCTACTCGAGCAGTTCGCTCAGGCGGTCTTGGGCGACAGACCATCTCGCTTAGGCGAGTGTGACTCGCCCAAGCGAGAATCCGTGTATGCCTCGAGTGTTTGGTTGTGCATCTCGTGCAAGTGGGGTTTGTTGTTTAGGCGAAAATGCGTCTCGCTCAGGCGAGAGTCTCTTGCCTAAGCGAGAGTTCGAAGAGCATTCTGATGGGGGTTTAACTCGCAGCCCAAGCGAGAGATGAGAGTTTTGGGCGAAACGTGATCTCACCCAGGCGAGTGTGACTCGCCTAAGTGAGGGTTCGTGGTTGGTTTTGTGTATAGTGCTCGCTCAGGCGAGGTAACCTAGCCTAAGCGAGATGAACTGGAATGCTTAGGCGAGAGATGGAAGTTTAAGTACAGGGGGGATGGATGATAGGTTTAGAAGAAAAAAATTTGTAGTATTGGATTGATTGAAGTTTGAATGGTGATGTGCGATCTATAAGGCTTCTAAGATATCTCGATGGTGAGCTTGCTGGTGTTCCATGGGTTGTGGCCCGGAACGTATCCTTGAGTTGTGGCTCAGGATAGGGGTTAAGCACGTGGCATTATATGGGTTGGGGCTCGGAAGACTTCCTTTGAGTTGTGGCTCGGGATAGCGGATGAACACGAGGAACCTTGAGTTGTGGCTTGGGTTGACGAGTGTGCCGGTGTGAGTGTGCTGGTTGTGGCCAGTACGGATGGGTCCGGATGGATTGCCCTCCTCAGTGATTCACTGACGAGTTTGGTAGTCCTGGGACGTTACGGACTATGACCGTATTTGGGAACTCCACCTAGCGTTACGGTGTGTGATCCGTAGCATGGTTTTCGCACGTGCTCTATCGGTTGTGACCGATAGGTATGGCAACAAGGCGCCTTGAGATACTTAATAGAAGATGTAGAACTATGCTAACATGGTTGTGGCCATGTGGAAGGAAGGTAACGAGTCTTCCACGAGGTGCATCGGTATACATGGTAGTGGCCATGTGATGGAAATCGAGTAAGTTATGTGGGAAATGAAAGGATATTATATATGGTCGTGGCCATGCGGTATAAGGAAAGAGTTTGTGTTATTGTTGTATTATTTTATCGATTATACATGTATATATGTGCTTGGTATATTTTTGTGTGTTTCATCTTTTAGCTCACCCTATCTGCTTGTGTTTGGCGATGATCGTGTATGCGGTACACGTGAGCAGGTGATAATGCAGGTGGAGCTGGTGAGGCTTAGCTGCAGGGAGGGGATGATCATGGGATCTTTTTCTTTATGTTTTCTTTATGTTATTTGAAATGGGTTGTAAAGGCTCATGGAATATTTTGACTATACTTGCAGTTTTGTAATTATGGACTTATTAATGAATTAATAAAGTTTTAAATTTCCCGTGTTTTGAGAAATGAGGTATTATTAAATGTAATGTAATTAATTACTTTATTTTATTTTATTAAATTAGTAATATCCTGATGGGATGTTACATAGGATAAGGTGAAGTGTGGGTAGTTGGAAGGGTGTGGGGAATTGAAAGTTGTGTGGATGATGGTGATAGAAAAACCCTCTGAGTAAAGGATTTGTGCCAGTTCAAGCATTGGGTTTATGTGGCCTTGTAACGGCAAAGGAATAAGCAACAATCTCCGACCTTTCTTTCAACCATTGATTCCTCTCTTTTTCTTAGCTTCTTCTTCCTTACTTCACACAGACACTCAATATGTCGCTGCGAGATTGCGGGGTGCTAAATATGTCAGTTGTTTACGTGCATAGAAAATCAGCAGAAGCACCACTGAAACTTACTATTCCGGTTGTGACCACTGATTGTGTTGGTGGTGTGGTAGCAAAGATGGTGAAAATTGCGGTGGTTCTGAAGGACGGAACTCAGATTGGTGCTTGCATCTTTGAAACCATCAAACTTCTCCCCTGTAAACAAACACAAAAATTTATTTTCTTCAATGTAATTTGTATACAAAGAAGCAAACTAAAACTTCATGAAAACATTATTTTGTTTGAGATTCTATGTGTTTTTGGTACAATCTATTGGCTTGAAAGAGACCGGTTTTGCTTCTAGATCGAACCCAATCAAATAATTTGACTGGACAAAGTTACCATAAATCCCCACATCGCTACTGGTGTTGGTGAACGCCAAGAAAAAAACACCATCTTTTGGTGGAATGAAGGTCTGAATTGGTTCCAGTTTCACATCTGCACCTTCAAAATGTGCAGTTGGCACAGAACTACCAAGATTATTCTTCGTTCATCCACAACAGGTTTCATCTTGAGTCATGTTGAACAATATCTAATGAAAGTAGAACACACAATAAATATTGGGGGAATCTGATGCAAACCCTAACAAAGGAGTGGGATTGAATGGAGGCAATGGCAACGGCGGTGGAACACCTTCTTCGATGGTGCAGCGGCAGCACATCGTTGGTGCAGGCGGAACGAATGATTGGCAGGCGCAGTGGTTGTGGAACGTCGTTGCGAGATTCAACGGAAGCAATGACGCCGAAAAGGCCTCTTCGACGGTGCAATGATGGTGCGGTGGCATATGCAAGCAGAATGGATGGTGCGTAGTGGTTGGGTTCTAGAAGAAGAAGAAGAAGGGACAACACTGCAATGAAATGGTTTAGGGTTTTTTAACCTTACGAAGCCCTACTGCCTCGGTTATTTAGAACCGAGGCATATTCAGTCAGGTAAATGAAAAAAAAAATACTGCAACTTAATTGCATCGAGTGAAAAGTAACTGAAGCAGAAATCGTATTATGCCACGGTTAAACAGTAAGCGAGGCATAAAGTTACGTTATAATATTCAAATTCAAAAACATCGAGAATTGTAACATTTTTTGAAGCTATATGCCTCGGTTAAAATCACAACCGAGGCATAAAAGTTGACTTTAATTGCAAAAATGCCACCGCATGTTTATATGCTTCGGTTGCTCAAGAACTGAGGCATATACTGCGATGTAAAAAGTCTGAAATGCACTAGTGTGCACATGGTAAGTGCAATTCTTATCTATTCTGATGATCATTAATGCAAAAGAAAAAATATCTGGAACCAAATGTTAAAAGCAAACCTAAGGGAATAGTGTTTATAAAATATAGTTAAATTTAAACTACATGTAATGATTACGTTAATACATATAAATAGGGATGAGAGATGAATGGAGTGAAAGTGTGAAAAGTGGTAGAATGTGACAAAGGAAAAAAAAAACAAAGAGAGTTTAGTGATGTAAATCAAGTTCATCCGGTATTAAGAAATAGGTGGTGTGAGTGCAACAAAAAAAAGAAGGAAATATATCATTAAAGTCTCAATACAACTTTGGTATATCTTTCACGTAAATAAGGCAAGGGGAGGAGACATCTATCATTTTATTTTTTTTACTTTGAATATTTTTATTTGTTCATAATTATTTTTATCTCTATAAGTGAGGTGTCCCTAACCTCATTCTAATTTATATTTAGTTTTCGTTCCTATTTATTTATTTATATTCATCTCCAATTATGCACTAGTCATATTTATTCAATTTATATTTACTCTCATCTATTTATTTATATTTATCTCTAGTTATGTACTGGTCCTTTTTATTTATTTTAATTATTCATTGATCCTATCTATTTATTTATATAATTATATGGTTTAATATTGAAATAAAATTTATGATAAATAAAGATTTGATTATTGAAGTTGGAGGCATGACCTTGGAGATTTAAACGAGTTAGTATTACTCAAGATGAGATGTTCTTGAGTTACTTTGTTGGCCATGATCTCATTTATCCTGACTAGTCACTACAAAATTAATTAATATCTTTATAAAGTATAATAAAATCCAGTTTTATGGATTTGGGAGAATTTTCATTTTATTTGATCTTATTATGATATGTTGTATTTTTTTATGTGATATTTGTCTCACTTCCTTGTTTTATGATTGTGTGTGAAAAATCAATTTTTATAACCTTATCATAGATGGTTGCTCCCAACATGCATGATCCCGCCGACATTGTGGCTATTTTTCCGGGAAATGCATGGTAAACCAATGCAGTGAATAATTCAGTAACATTTCAGGGAATAGAAAACTCTACCATTACTTTTCTCTCTGCTCCAAACGCGCCGATTGTCATCGAAGGACAAATCGGAGTTACCTTCTATTTACCCCCAACCGTCCAAGTGAACTCTATCCATAACATTTTCCTTCCACCTATTTGAAAGCTAGTATATGAGGGGAAAACAATAAATAAATAACATTCCTCCATCTTCTAGTGTAGAAAATATAAAATGTACTAAACGGTATTGATATAAGATGCATGTAGTATTGTAAATATATACATACATATATATATATATATATATATATATATATATATATATTATATATATATATATATTAAGTATAATTAGATATCATTGTATAATTTTTACTCTAAATTTTATAAGTATATTGTAGAAAATAATAATAATAAATAAATGAATAAAAATTTCTTTTCTCTTCACATTAATCACTTTATAATTATTAACTTAACAAGGCATTGAGAAGGGAGTATATGGATATTGAAGGAAAGAAAGTACGATACTGAGAAAAGAAGAGAATATTGGAAAATGCATTGGTTGAAAAAAAAAAGAGTAAAATGAAAATAAGAAAGAAAAAAAAACTTGGTAATAAGGTTCCCATATTTAATTATATATCTATTTATTACTTAATATGAATTCATTTTATACAATCAATTATGCATTCTTGAGATGGCAAAGGCAATGTTTTCGGCACTTGAGAATATTATTTTTTTGACTGTGAGTCCACGCGTATACTTTAAAAATTTCTTTGACTTTTCTTTGAAAATTTCATTTCCTTCTCCAAACTATGGAAACTAGGAAAACACAAGAGGGAGGTAACACTGACCACTTTAATAGACTTGCGGTATAAAAATGGAATTAGAAATACGACATGATAATAGTTATAACTATGAGAAGCATAATTGCAAATAATTGTTATCGTAATGAAAGAGTAATAATGGTGGTTAAATTATAACTTAAATTATGTAGTGTAGATATTGTAGTTATGTCCATGATTGTAAGAAAAGAGATTAACTATTATAATAAAGTGGTGATGAAATAAAAAAGTGAAAAAATAGCTTTTTTTCTTTTAAACCAAAACTATAATTGAGTTATAAATGTTTTGAAATGAAATAAAAAACTAATTTAAATTTATTTTTGAAAAAAAAAATGATGGGGTTTTTTTTTATCAGTTATTTAGGAAGTTAAAATAATATATTTAAATTAAACTTAGACTTAATATATAATTTTTCATATAAATCCATTAGAGTTTTTTTTTACACATTACAAGATAATACGAGTGAGTTTTCCTTATTTCTATATACTTCCCTACATAATCTCATGTTACATGTAAATATAGCTGTCAAAATTGGTTGAAACCCGCGAGCCAACTCGGTTCGCCACGGGTTCGGACCGAATTGGGTTAGAATTTTTTTACAAATTTTAATACGAATTGATTTTTGACTCGGCTCACCTAGATCCCAGCTCATTCAGGTTGAACCCGTGGTGAGTTGGAGTGGTTCACCAGCCCGTAAATAAAGGACCACACAAGTATTTTTTATTAAGTTGGGTTTTGCATTTGAATCATGTTAGGTTATTTTTTTAGTTAACAAATAAATAATTTGTATTTTTGTGATTTTGGTTTGTATTTTGATTATATTAAAATTTATTTAAATTTTAATTAGAATTATAATTTAGTTTTGACTAAAAAAATTAAAAAATTGTATTTTTTAAAATTAAATGAATCTGTGAACCAACCCATTTAATCCACCAACCCGTGGTAGATCGAGTCATGTTCGAATTTTTTTTGCTTACTAATAAATGAACCGGATTAGATTGACTCAATTAAGTGATCAATCCGTGATGGATGAAGTCGAATCAGATTAAATTACCCGTTTTGACAATTCTACATATAAAAAAAATGAAATAACCGTACCCATATTAATCATCCACATCAGATACCCCTATTTTTATGTTTTGAGAAAAAAAAATATTAAAAATTGTAAATCCAGAAACGGGTTCAGAGGTTAAGTTATGGCTACCCACTCCTCTCAAGATCTACTAAAAATACATCCAATCACTTAAAAAAAAAAAAAAAAAACTAAAGTTAGTCTCGTTTATAATACAAAGAGATATGAAAAATACACTTTTTAAATCTATTATAACAGCTGGTCATTGACAAGTTTTCAAGTTAATTTAGAATAATTTGGTGTCACGAAGAAAAAAAAGGCCATGCTCGTATGAAAGAAAACTTTGTCTGAATTCAAGATAAGAACTCACTTTTAAATTTTGTTAAACTCAATCTTTCGGTCTGTGCATTAAGAAAACCAATTTAAACAGATTATTAGTTTTTTTTTCTTCATTTTTATTGGTAGAAAATTATTTGAAATTTCTTGTTTTCTCAATTTAAAAATCAAATTACTAAATATCTTTTTGGTATCATTTTTCTGGTTACTTTATAAACTAGGTCTTTAATTAGAACTACTAGGGTGCTTCATTAATGAATCAAAAGTGAATTTAGCATTAAAATTATTATCCAAACACCCAAATCGAGTTTTCAAATAATGCATTTAAATGTAATTTACGATAAAAAAAATCCTATTAATTTCATTAAAGCATCTTACAAACACTCTTCTTCATAATGAATCGATATTCTCTTCCCAAAAAAGATGCAGCTTACGTTGTTAGCAAGTTAGTGCATCGTTAGGCAAGGTAACCATAATACCTTCAACATGACTCGAACAACATAAAGATAATTCAACATAATAATATAATATTAAGAATCTAACTATACTTTTTTTTTTGTTTTTTTTTTTTTAATTTTGGGGTTTCTTCATATCTTCCTTAGCGATCTTGTGAGTTGTCCTTGTATTAATAGTTAAAGAAACGAGTTTCCTGATGCAATAAAAAATGGGACAAATGAGCTGAATTTGTCTTATCAACAAACACTGAAACACCCCCAAAAAAAAATATAGATAACAGTGTACGAAAGTTTCTTCTTGCTTAAGAGAACAACCACAAATGTGAGATTCGTTAATCATGTTCGTTTCTTAAATACATAACATAGTTGGATATTACATTAGAACATGAACGAGCAAAACACTTTTCTTGTTTGAAATTGTTCCAATAACGCCGACCACTTTGAATGTTTTATATTTGTGACAGATCTGGTTGGTACAAAACACAGAACAAAATAAAAATTGGTAGGAATTGGATATGAAGATGGGAATCTGAAGTGAAGTTAAAGAATCAGAAATTGTATGCAAATTGACATGTTCCAACGGCTACGTGTGTGCAACTTGTGTAAGTAATGAATTTGAGACAGGATTCTACGAAAGTTCCATGCACTTGAAACCGCAGACTCGTGAATTATTCCACCATTTACATCTTTCCCGTGACTACAGTATTATAATAACTCAAAATCAGGGTTTGCTTTAAAAGATTGTCGCAGAGATGGTCTTGTCTAACTTTCCAACCTTCATGTAATTATGTCAACAAATTCATCTTTTTCAACTGCTGTCATTAGGTTAACACATTAATTAACTTAAAAAGGAATTCTCTACACCTTTAGTAGATAAATAATTGATATGTTGAGAAACAAATCAACTGGGTCTAACAGAAGACAAGTTAGTATAAGAAAATCTGATGAATTCAAAATTCAAATTTCCATTAACCACGGAGAAAAAAAAACACATTTTCCTCCAAACCATAATTAACTAAAAAATTGTAAATACGTCACTGGCTATTGATCATAGACGATTTGATCTAGATTTAGTTTTTAAACAAAACAAAAGTTATCTGATTCACTAGTTGGTGATTCTGACTCGCCTCAATTTTCCAGTTTAATCACCCAATATGGTAATTCACAGTAACGAATTTACACAAACAGTTCGATTGCAAAACATTGAACACTCTTCATATTTAGAAAATATGAGTTCACTAACGCCACCACGAATCAGCAAAAACCACAACCACTCTGTAACGTAAAAGAAGACAGAAAGAAAACAGGGTATGAAAAAATTGTGTATTATTTTGAATATAAGCCCTCGAGAAGAGAAAAGTCAGAATTAACAGCAATAAGAACAGAGGAAGCCCCTGTGATGAATTATTGTTCCTAATGAAGTAAGTAAGAACTAAATGGAAGAGTTGTTATTGGTGGTTTGGTTGAGTTGTTCATGTTGGAGAGCGTCTTCAAGCCAAAACCAGGATTCCTCCATCAACTCAGGGCTCAACCTGAACATCAAAACGCAAAACTCCATCTGAGTGAGTGCCCCATCTCCATCAAGATCCCCTTCCCTCATCATGCTCACAAGTTCATCTTCCTTCAAGTCCTGCAACCCCAAAAGTGCAGCTTTTTCCCTCAAACTCTCCAACGTGATCACCCCTTTTTCTTTGTCCACCAGAAGCTCAAACCCGTTGCAGAGCTCCTTCATAAGGCCCTCCCCACCAAGCTTGGTGGCCATCACAGGAAGCAGATCCTCGAAGCCGATTCCAGCCATTGTAAAGAAGAAGAGAATAATGGGTTGAATTGAGTTGAAGTGGAAGAATGTGATGTGAATTGTTGAAGAGAATAATGGGTTATTTATATATGTGTGTATTGAGACAGGGGAATGAGAAAAAAAAAAAGTGAAAAAGATGGGTTGAAGGAAGAAGAGGAAGAGATTTAAGCAATGATCCCTGTTTGGATGACAGCCTAGGAACAGAGAATTATTCGTTCATCGGCTTTGATTCTGCTCAAGGAACCGCGCTTCCTTCCCTGTTTCCTAGAACCTTAATTTTGGCTATTTCCGTCATTTCACTTTTCTTACCTTATCTTCTTTTCTAACTCCTCTCTTAATAATATAACCTTTCACATTTAATGCCATTGGATTTTTTAATTTCTAATCCCTCTTTATTACATTTGAGGTTCAAGATTTGGTTACATCAACTTAATAAAAATATTAAATTTTATCATTTTTTATAAATTTCTTACCTTTTTTTTCATCAATACTCTCTCGTCTTGACATCTTTTTACGTAGAGAATCTACTGCATTTTTTTTATATGATAAAGTGTCAAGTTTTTTTTTTCTTTTTTGTAATAATTTTTCCTTTATATAATAAAGTATCAATCTTTTCTCCGTCAAATACAACATGTGAAATTGAATATTTGAAATATCTTTGTTTTCTCGTTTTGATAAAAATGTTTAATCTTAAATATTTTATCACTTGATGTATTATGTGAAGATTTTTGTTTTCTGTCAAAATATTTAATATTTTTTATAATTTTACTCTATATAGGTTGAATTTTAATTTTTAAAAATCACTATTTTATACACTTGATTATTATAAGATAGATTTTCACTACCAAATATGCCGCTGAAATTGCTAAAATCAAATTACTCTCAGTCTCAAAGTTATTTTAGATTTTTCAGTTATTTTAGAATCCTCAGAATTATTCTGAAGTGAATTTTCATTTCGTTTAAACGGGAGTCACATCTTAACGAGAATTGCATTGGAGAAATGTTTTACATTTTCAAAGAAATGACTATTTTAACTTTTTTTGAATTTTTCAAAATTGACAAAAATAAAAATAAAACTTGAATAAAAGGCCGCCATAAAAAAAAGAAAAAAGAAGAAATAGTTTATTTTTTTTATCGCATCAATCTCATTCGATAACAATTTTTTTTGTTAGTTTATCATATAGAAGATTTTATACTGAAAAATATATAGAAATATTTGTTCATTTGGAGTGAGAAGAATTTGAATTTATTTTATCTCACTTTTGTTAATTCTGTAAACAAAAAAGAGATATCGGGGTTAGATGCATATTCAGAAAAAAATAATATAATTTTCTAATTTTCAATTATCAGATGAATTAACCATTGAACTTCTTTTTTTTTATATTTGTAAGATAATAACTGCATCATTTTGTACAGAGTATTGTATTTGTAAGGTACGAGGAGGATCGGTAGAAAAATATAATATATTATTTATGGATGTAAAATCAATCCGTACCTAGTATTTGCAGATAAAATTTCTCACACAAAATGAATATTATAAATAGATACCTCTGGATAACGGATACAGATATTTTTAATGTTTGCATGTTAATAGGACGGATAGAAGTATCATAGTATCCGTATTCATGAATACTCGTACCCGCTATATTCTAATTTAAATAAATAAAATATAAAAAAGAATATGAAGTTATTTTTTTATCAATTCGTTTAAAAGAATTATTTTTTTGTACTTTATTTGAATTTATGATTAAAATATGTTGTTAAATATTTATTTTAATTTTTTTAAATACTTGCAAATATCTGTAAATATTAAATAATTATACGGATATTTACATAACAAATATCCGATAAAAATAAATATGAATACAAGACAAATATTTATCCGAAAAGTAAGGGGCGCCTCACTTACATTCCAATTTCTACATGAATAATTTATTTAGAATAAGAATAAAAGAAAATTGGTGGTTTTGAAGAGGAATTGGTTAGTTGGGGAATTTAATAGCTGGAGAGGGAAATAACGCAGGAATTAACGTGAAGAATTTGAGGAAGTTGTAGTTTAGCATTTGTTGCAGAGTTGACGTTGAGATTGTGAGATTGTGGTGAAAACAAAAGGCATAAGAGAGGGCTAAACCTAAAGAAAGAAGTTTGGGTCAAAATACAGAGGCTATGGTCACAAGTTTATGCAAGTGTCGAGAAATTGTGGTGTTTGGTTGGTTCCTGAGGACAGGGTCGGTGGATTCTATAACTGGAATTTGGAAAGCACCGTTAAGTTTCCCAACACTGCTTTTTCAACAAACCAACAAATAAACTGATGCTTTCAAAATTGGAACCTTCTTTCTAACTCTAAACTTCTCACTTCCAATTTACTTCTACTTCGCAACCTTCTAATATTATTTAACTTTAACCAACTTCTAATTATTTATAAATTGGCTTACTTTTAATTAAATTTTTATTTACAATACTTGTTTTAGAGTTTTTTAAATTAATTTTTACGGTGTGTTTAGGTAACAGAGTGAATTTAAGAGTAAAAAAAGGAAGAGAAATGAAGAGTACAAGTGGAAGAAAGTTTGAAAAGTTTTAAATTGAAGAAAAATATTGTAGAAAGCGTAGAGAAATAATAAAAATTATAAAAAAATTTCGGTGATTTGATTGTTATAATAAATTTTCAAAAATATATTTAATGAATTGATCAAATTATCTTTGTTGATAAAATCATTTGAATATTAATTTTATTTAATTTATTCTTTTAATATTTTTATTTTACTTTTTTATCTTATTATAGTATAAAACATACTGATTAATAAAATATTTAAATATCTATTTTATTTATTATTTTAATTATTTATTTATATAATATAAACCTATTCTAATAAAATAGTAAATTAATTCACTTCATCTACTTATTTTAATATGATTATATCAATAATATAAATAGCAAAAAGTTATCACATTTAAAATATTTAAACATATATTACTGTCATAGACGGTTAAATTTTCTGTGTAATTGATTCATCTCATATTCTCTTCGTAAATAGTTTCACTTTGTCGTGAAAAATAAATTATTTAATGTTTGATATTTCATTTGTTTTACTTTTTATTTTTATATGTCGCAATAAATAACGGAACCGTATAAATAAATAGAGAATTATTGTTAATCAATCTTATTTATTTTTTTATCATTTTTATACTTCTATAACCTTTCTTCTTCCTTTTTTTTTTTGCTACACAACACTGTTTTTATATTTTTTTAATTATTTTGTTTGTTTTATATTTATGAAAGGCACTCACATCTTCGATATAATTTTTTTATTATAATATTTATCTAATTTTTAAATAGTGTATTATTAATTACAATCAATCAAATAGTTTTATATTCTCACATGTGTATATTTATATTCTTTTTTAATATTTTTTTCCAAAAAAATTAATTAACTTTCAATTTTAAATGTTTAATTGATAGACCTTTTCATTTTGTATTTAATATAATATATTATTATTTTTTATTTTCTTTTATCCTTAATTTTTGTTTCATACGAAAATTTTTATTTTACTAAAACAATTTCATTATCTCTTAATAATTTGACTAAATTAATATTTTAAAAACATTCTTAGAATTTTAAGATAATTTTCATCTTATAACATCCTTAATTATGTATATGTTTGTGTGATTTGATTAAATGGTATATCAAATTGTTTTTATGATATACATTTAATTAATTTTACTCGTTTTTAATAATTTTATGGGTTAAATATATTTTTAGTCCTTCAATTTTTAGTGAAGATTAGAATTAGTCCTCTTGGAAAACTTAAACAAATTTAATCTTTCAACTCTGAAAATACGTGAATTTAGTCCTTTTAACAAAATCTTATAAGTTTATTTGACATTTCAAACACATTTCATTGTAGTTTTTAGTTTATTTACACCTTCTAACACATGTTCGTTTCAATGTTAGCGAAGAAACGTGTTTGAAATGTCAAATAAACTTAAAAAAATTAGGTTTAAAAGACTAAATTCATGCATTTTAAAGATAATTGACTAAATTGGTTTAAAGTGTTTTTATCATATAAAATGCTATTTTGTTAATTTTTTATATAATTGTTTTTAATTTCTAACTCATTTCATGAGTGTTACTTTATCATCACAATTACATAAAGACATCTTATTTACTATAATGCAATAACTTAATGTTTTTGTCTAAATCTTGTTTATCACCATTTAATATTGATTGAAGTTCAAAAGATGAAAAAATTATGCTAAAGTTCAATTATTATTAGTTTAATATCTATTTTATATGCGATTTCGTTAGGGATGACAACGGGGCGGTGACGAGTTTCGCTATCTCATACTCATCCTCGTTTCTGTAGAAAAAATTCATCTTCATTTCCATACCAAAAAATCCAATGGGTAGGGATGCAGTGGCGAAACTTGGACAAAAAATTTAGGGGCGCCAAATTAAATTTGTTACATATAATTTTTTTTAGTTTAGAATTTTTTTTTCATTTTTTTTCATTTCTTCCGCTTAAAACAAGCACACATAATAGTAGAATTCAAAAAAAATATGACTATCATTCGTTATTATATCATGCTATTATATTGTGATATAAACCATGAATACCATTTTGATAAGCCCTTCGTACCTCATCAATTTGATTTGGTGGGCATTGTCAAATTTGAGGACGTTTTTCCTGGAGTTCTAATGAATTGTTAAATTCATTATATGTAACCCTAGGAAATTTAGAGATTTGTTTTTCATTATCTTGAATTATTGGTTCTCATGAAATTTCTTAAGTTTAGTTAATGTAGATGCTTTTTTTTTTTCATTTTTATCACAAACCTTCCTCTTTCCAAAAAAAACCAATTCTTTTACTCTTTATCATAGTCTTTCTAATCTAAATTTATCACCTCTCACCTATTTAGAAAAAGAAAATTTGTA
>Ga0214542_1005233_pt1 | contig 24914 bp, 7 predicted proteins | sample CNSS1metaG_FD_160096 | JGI IMG/M metagenome (GOLD analysis project Ga0214542, IMG submission 160096) | Root nodule microbial communities from cowpea collected in UCLA plant growth center, Los Angeles, California, USA - CNSS1 | ecosystem: Host-associated > Plants > Roots > Nodule | place: USA...
TATATATATATGTTAAAAGTGAGTTTTAAGCTTAACTCAATTCCACAAAATCGGTTTGTAAGGTGAGGTTTGTACTAATGGGTGGTTTGTTAGCGGCTCGATAGTGGATGAAACAAAATGTCCAAGAAATCTCGTTAGGATAGTTTTTTTTTTCTTTTACATAATGACTCTGATACCATGTTAGAAATGAGTTTTAAGCCTAACTCAACTCTAAAAAACCGGCTTGTAAGATGAGGTTTGCACCTCATTTATATATTATGAAATTGCCTTATCTTTAGTTGTTGTGAGACTTTCAACAATATAAGGATTATATCCAATAACTTTTGAAGAAAACAAAAGTCAATATTGTGACTTTGAAATAATTAATTATTTTGAATTAATTTATGTCATCAAAATATAGGGGCACTTCAAAATATAAGTGATTTTTTAAAAAAAAATTTCAATTCAAAGAGGTTAAGTATGACAAATAAATTATATTTTTAAAATTAAGCATTAGAGATTTAAAAATTGATGCTTTAAAACATTTTTTCCTTATATATAATAGGAATGCTGATAGAGCAATGAAACATGAATTACATGACATAAATAATTATTTTCTTGTTGTGTTAGTATTTCATGTGGTGTTGACTTAATGAGCACCATAAGAGATCTATATTAAGGAAAATAATTTTTTGACACTAATTTTTTTTTTCACATTTTTCTCTTATAATTTGAGAACTTGAGGTTGTAAGAGATGATATCTTTATATTTGAAAATCACTTAAAAGATGATACCTCAGGTTGTAAGAAAAAATTATCAAAATCTGATTATTAAAATATCGTTATCCTTATAACAATTATCCCAACAAAAGTTTAAAGATTTACATATCCACAACTACATGTGTCAAACTCAAGAACAATTTCTAAGTATAGGTTACATGAAAACTTTGGGTGGGATGAGAAAAGAGGCTATGTGCTGCAACATTCTACGAACTTCAAGCCTCGGTAATCAAATAATATCATATAGGCTGTATTTGGATTGAGGAGTGGATGTGAGAGAGAGTGAGTGATGAATTTGATGAGGAGATGGAAAAATGATTGTGTTGTTGTTTGAATTAAGAGATAGATGATGCCATTTGAGATGAAAATTTGTGAAAAATTAATGTATGATTTGATGGTTATTATAAATTAAAAAAATTAATAAATAAAAGTAAGTGATTACCATTTTACCCTTGATCACAAATGTGGTATAAATTTAAATTAAATAGTTTAAATGATATGAAATTTAAATGAAAATTCATATTTTTAATTAAAATTGGGAGGATAAAATTAAAATTAGTTGGAAATTGTCGGAAACAATTTTAAATACATTCTCTTAAATAATAATTTATACATTAATAATAGAACTATTGGTAAAGTTATACCCATGACCAAAGCAATAAAATTTTATTAGTAGTGTTGTTATAAAATGATTTAGTAGTACAAAATATAAATTAACGCATAATATCTCTGCTTGTGATTACTGGTCGAGAAATATTAGTCAACTTTATTTAAAATAAAAGTGAATTTATTTTTGTTATGGTACTGTACATGAACGGTCTCACATATCTCTTCGATATATGTGGATGGATAAGGGATATATCTTCACTCTCAAATATGATAGAAATCATTTGAAACAGATACGCTTTTCATTTGCATATCTGTTCTCTCACACGTAAAAACAAACACAGTGATAATGATGATCATATGAGGTTATATTTTCTGGTCTTCCCGCTATCTAGCAATAGCTAAATCTATTGGAACGCACTGTTTAAACTCAACAGTGTTACACCAACTCACCAAACAAATCTTCCTTCGTTCCTATGCATGTCAACTTCCTACTATTCACATTTCAAGAGTCTCACAAGGAGAATGAAGGAATAGCAGCAATACAACTTCACTACCCAGCTTCTGTTTCATTTTATTCTTACTCATTTTAATCTATCTCTCTATATATTTTATATTTATCGCATGTATTACTTTTTTTTTCTTTTTTTTTTTTTTCTATATGCTTAACTTTTTCTCATAATTTTCGCAATTATAATACGCGGTTGGTCTATCTGTTTTTGTGGTGCTTATTAATTTCAGAGTACGCAGAGGCAAAGGGTTGTTTTCATTTCCAAATACAAATTTTAATCCATTCCATGAACAAAGACCAAACTTTGATGGTGATACGTTTTTATTGAAACTTATTTAGGGAATTGATTTCTAAATAGATTTGTTTTATATCGAAAATTAACTTAAATCCCTGACCACATAGTAAGATACATGTGATCTTTTTCACTCTCCTTTTCTCTTTGAACCGGAAGTCATGAATGATGGTTGTCATTCATATGTTCCACTAAATTACCTAATTAACGAGAGTGCATTAAATCAGTAAAATCCAATACACGTTACGATAAACTATTAAATGAACGATATATATGGTCAATGCTGTACTGTTGAAAACTTTTGAATGGTCAATGTTATCTTTTTGAATAATCAACATTATCCTTGGCATGGACTTTAACAGCAAATAAATTAAAAATATATATCCATTTAAATAAAGAAACACTAAATTCAAAATTTGTGAGTTAAGGTTTTTTTACACATCCGTTGAGGTAATAGACACCACAGTTTTCCACATCTCCGTCCGCTGAGCGAATTTCAAATTCATCGAGTGAAATATTTCAAAAGTATTTAACAATCTAAAACAACTTTCAAAATATATACATATCTATTTCAACTATCAAATATCATGACATAACATGTATAATTCGATATGGCCAATTATCATGAAACCTAAATGGTTCACACCAATACATCATATATAAAATTGATTCCATTAACCATTCTAAATTAAAACCTAAGCTAACATAATCATAGTAGTCAGACATAATTTATAAATTTTAAAATCTAACGCAAATTAATAAAACATTATCCATCAACCATACAACCACAAACCTTACTGGAATTCTTGAGACAAACTTTTATAGAATGAAGTTGGAATGTTACGTATTGATGTTAAAAAAATTCATGTGAAAGACTGTACTTGTCATAAAAAAAAATTGTTATAGCTTTATTGGCATGGTTAAAATTAGAAGATTGGAAGTACTATCTGGCATAAAACGTAATAACTGAGGAAGGGTTTCATAGTATTTATTTGATATATATTAAAAAGAAAATATTTTGAAATCGGATAGCGGAGTTTTAGGTAGAGCAGAATATGTATATTTATTTCCCCGAAAGCCAAAAAAAGTGTGATAGGTTAACTCATTTGGGAGTTCGTTGTATCTACATATGACCGTATTAAAATGTACCTAAATCCATATTAGTTAAAGTTTGGGCGTTCTGACACATGGCTTAGTTATATTTTTTGTGGTTGGTGTCTGATTAAAATTGTTAGAGATAATAAGATAAGACGATGGAGTGTGTAGAGGGGCGTTGAGAGGGGAAAATAATGATGAAAAGCAAGAGAAGTAAATGAGAGAAAGTTTTTACGGGTGTTAGGGTTTAGTTAGACGTCGAAGGGTGGAGTTATGAAAATTAATACCAAGTTAAGTGAGCGTTGAGTGACGTGAAGTCTTTCATTAACTGCTCTCATCTGCCCCCGTTCAGAACTCAGGGTCCCTTCGCCTTTAAAACCTCACCACCCTCTACCCTCTCTTATTATCATCAAACCTTATTCTCTTTCTTCCTCAACCAATTCTCTTCTTTTTCGACCACTCAACAACAACATGCCTCCAGTGTTGCCGGATTTCTCCAACTCGGTCAAGCTCAAGTATGTCAAACTAGGCTACCAGTACCTGGTCAACCACATTCTCACCCTCACTCTTATTCCCATGATGATCGCCATCTCCGTTGAGCTTCTACGCTTGGGCCCCGACGAGATCCTCTCTCTCTGGAACTCCCTCCACTTCGATCTCGTCCAAATCCTCTGCTCGGCCTTCCTCATCATCTTCATAGCCACCGTCTACTTCATGTCAAAGCCTCGTACCATCTACCTCGTTGACTACGCCTGCTTCAAACCACCCGTAACATGTCGTGTTCCTTTTGCTACCTTCATGGAACACTCCAGACTCATCCTCAAGAACAACCCCAAGAGTGTCGAGTTCCAAATGAGGATTCTCGAACGTTCTGGTCTCGGAGAAGAGACCTGTCTCCCCCCCGCCATCCACTACATCCCTCCCAAACCCACCATGGAGGCTGCCAGGGGAGAGGCCGAGCTTGTTATTTTCTCCGCCATGGACTCTTTGTTTGCCAAAACCGGCCTCAAGCCTAAGGACATAGACATCCTCATAGTTAATTGCAGCCTCTTTTCCCCCACTCCTTCCCTGTCTGCTATGGTCATCAACAAGTACAAGCTCAGGAGCAACATCAAGAGCTTCAACCTCTCCGGGATGGGTTGCAGTGCTGGCCTGATATCCATTGACTTGGCACGTGACCTTCTCCAAGTCCACCCCAATTCAAACGCTGTCGTTGTGAGCACGGAGATCATAACCCCTAACTACTACCAGGGCAACGAGCGAGCCATGCTTCTCCCGAATTGCTTGTTCCGAATGGGGGGTGCTGCTATTTTGTTGTCAAACCGTAGGTCTGAACGTAGGAGAGCCAAGTACAGATTGGTACACGTTGTTCGCACACACAAAGGTGCTGACGACAAGGCCTACCGTTGTGTGTTTGAGGAGGAAGACAAAGAAGGGAAGGTGGGGATTTCACTTCAGAAGGATCTCATGGCTATTGCAGGCGAGGCTCTCAAGTCCAACATCACCACCATGGGTCCTCTTGTGCTTCCGGCTTCCGAGCAGTTACTCTTCCTTCTCACTCTCATTGGGAGGAAAATCTTCAACCCCAAATGGAAGCCTTATATTCCTGACTTCAAACAAGCGTTTGAGCACTTCTGCATCCACGCTGGTGGGCGTGCTGTGATTGATGAGTTGCAGAAGAATCTCCAGCTTTCGGCCGAACACGTGGAGGCCTCTAGAATGACCCTGCACAGGTTCGGAAACACTTCCTCTTCTTCTCTGTGGTACGAGCTGAACTACATTGAATCGAAGGGGAGGATGAAGAGAGGAGATAGGGTGTGGCAGATAGCGTTTGGGAGTGGGTTTAAATGCAACAGTGCCGTGTGGAAGTGCAACAGAAACATTAAGACACCGGTTGACGGGCCTTGGTCTGATTGCATTGATCGTTATCCGGTTCACATTCCTGAGATCGTTAAGCTCTAGGGGGAGAATTGAATCAAAGAAGGAAAAAGAAAGAAAAAGAAAAGAAATCGGTTATTGCTTTGGTTTCAGTAATGAAATAGATGAGTACTCATAACCTTTCTCTGCTGTAGCCGAACCACAGATCTCATTTCTCAGTCATATTGGTTATTTTATCATTTCATATCATATCATATCCCACTTTTTATATCCTTTTTTTTTTCCTGTTTATTTTCCAAACAATTACAGGGCTCTAGTGAATTTGCATAGACTTGTGTTTATTGATGAATATGTGCAACATGTAAGGGAAAGAAAAGTTGAATTTGAAGTTTGTATTTGCCTGCAGTGTTATTGGAAGGTTGTAATTAGGACTTGAAATGTAAGTAGAAGTGGTTTGGTTTGTTGTTGTCGGCGAGATTCTATTAAGTTTGGTTAGCATGAGCCAAATGTATTTAGCAATAAGATTGTGAGGTTGTGTGCGAGGAATGTTACATTTAAGAAACCATATTGAATGTGTTGTGATTGTGCGCCAAAATAATGGCGCCTGCTATTGATTAGTAACACCTACCATTCCCAATCATAAAATTTCATTCGGATACGCAGTTGGCAGGTCCTCCTTTTCTTCCGATGTGGTTGTTTTCAATTGCTCTGGCGTTTGGTAGTGTGCGTGCAATAAATTGATGGTTCCCTTGCTTTACTCACTGCCTTTTTGTCACTGTTGGCAATGGGAGTTGTTCACGGGGTCCATGTTTCGTTATTGGGGGATGGTGGGTATCAACAACTGTTTATTGCTCATCTCCTCAAACATTTTTTTTTTTACGAGTTTACGTCAAAATGAGAACCGAAGTATTTGAATATGATATAAATCTGCAGAAAATGGCAAATGCTGAAAGTATTTGAATATTTAATCTTTTTCCGCTCGACACTAACTGAACCAGCCACAGAATCTGAGCTGCCACTGCACTTCAAAAGGGTCTTTCTTTATAGATTCTCAATTCTGGAGACTTTGACAGAACATGATTTGTGACTATGGACAAGTGTACTTTCTGTTATAAGTTTTCAAGATTGCAAGCATGTGTTAGGAGATAGTGATTAGTGAAGAGTGTGTATTATATTATTATATGAGGAAAATAAGGAACAGAAAGTGTAGGAGAAAATGGTTTTTGTGGAAGCACGAAGTGTAAGTGAAGTAAAAGATGATATACGTATTTGTACGTGATAGGGAGCATGCAATGCAGCAGAATGGTTTGTCTTTTTTCTTTTATTAAGCAGGCATGAGTGTGAGTGTTATGGTGGGTATTTTCTCTTATCTCTGTGGGGGAAAGAAAGAAGGTAAGTGTGATCGAGAATAGAAAGTGCTGGTAAGTTACGTACGTGCGTAGAAATTAGAGATGGTGAAAAGTGAAGTTGACGATCCATCCACCAAACTTTTCAAGACTCATAAAAGATGGGAAAGGCTACTAAGTCGGCTATCACAAATAGAAGAAAGCCAAAACAAAACATGATTGAAATTAATACAGTTTTGTTAGTTCAAGAACGTGACTCACGCCATTATGGTTATGAACTGGCAGGTCTCGCTCCAACGAGCAACACCATTCATTACCATGCTCGCCTTTAATATTATCTATATAGTTAATTTTTTTTTTACAATATATTTGTAAAATAAATAGTTTTGTTTTGTCCTGTTAGGACTTTTTGCTTATATACTAAAGAACAAGCCTGTGATGACGATTTGATTCATAACTCCTTTACTTTCCATAGTCATTCAAATAAACCTTAAAAGGAACTATCGGATTTGTTCATGCTCAGCCTCTAATCATGTCATGTCGATCCTCATATCCATTAATGCCGTTTTTATTGGTTAGACTTTTTTTGTGCCCTTTTATTATATCATACGAATAAAATGAGTCCAAGATGATAAAATTGCAATTTATTAAAGCATATTTTGAAACAGCTGTGTATATAGATTCAGCTACCACGTATGATATTGACTGCTCTGGTGCCAAATTTATAGCTCCAATTTGAATTTTGTTTGATCAAAAAGTACAATGAGGACAAAATAATTATGCCACATCTTAATTACTTTTATCCTTTTTCTCACGGACTGGGTCATCATAACTCTAGTTAAATGACAATTCTTTCGTCTTAAATTAAGTGCTTGTTAGAGTAGGTGAAGTAACTACAATATAGAACTTTAAGGAGTTTCGATACGTGGATATAAAAAAGTTAATAACGTGCTTGTTTGAATCGTTATTGTAAAACTCCCTGTCTATCTTAAAAGATGTTTTTGGGACGGTGTTATTAAAGGGTTAAGGGTCAACCTACTTGCTATTTTCAATACTTCCTTCCTACTACTCACTTTTTTTCTATTCTGTCTTTTTTTTTTTTTCAAATAGTTCACATTCTTTCTTCACCTCTTGAAACATAATCTCTGTTACAGTTTGAGTTACGACTTCTTTCAAATTTATTGAATGCTCCTGCTCTATGTAAGTTGAATTAAACCTTCATCACTTTCTTCGTTTTGTTTATGTTTTGAAGTTTTGGCCTGATTCTATTAGTGGTCATAGTCTCACTGTTCCTTTCTTGATATTGGTTGTTAGCTCCTTAAGTAGTAGTCGTGTTGTGGTGCTCTGTTGTTAGAGATTGTTTGACTGAGTTAATCTCTCTCTAAGGTAAGGAAAACGAGGATTTTAAAACTTTTTTTTTTTATGTTTCTTGCATGTTTTTGGTCTTAAATCATACTTGAAATGTTGGTTTGATGTTCGTGGTTGAGTTTTTTAGTTTTGTTGTTTGATATTTTTGGTTTTTGCATACTAAAACCAGTCAAATCCTGCTATTTTAGCTTAAGCGAGAATTTTTAGTTTAAGCGAGATAAATCTAGCTTAGTAAGAATTTTTAGCTTAAGTGAGAATAATGTAGCTTAAGCGAGAATAATAGAATTCCACATTGCTCTCTGTTCGAATTTTAGCTTAAGCGATAATTTCTAGCTATTAGTCTAGCTTAAGCAAAACCAGTCTAACTTAAGTGAGAATTGCTACAGAATTTTAATTCCTTATTTTAACTTGTGATTGACTGAGTTAATGTTAAAAATATGATCTATGAAGCTATGCATGAATGATGTAGCATTTTTGTAGACGTGTACGTGATGTGTGTAGCATGGGATGATAATTATTCTAAGATAACATGTGGAATGTTGATGATGAAAGAGTTTCGAGGGAAATTCTTGTTGATGGTGTGGTTAGTGTATGTCTTAATATAGGAGATGTCTAGATAAATGAAGGTATTCTGAACTCTGATAGTGACAAGAGATGCTAGTCTTGAGACATGCTTGGGCCCAAAGCATAATGGGATTAACCTTGTGTGTTGTTGGGTGATAATCCCTTGTGTCTAGACTCTGTAGAATTTAGAAACCAACACAAATGCATACTTCCTTTAGAATTCTATATCAAGCGCACAATCCAGATAATTGAGTTTGAGGGTCTTACTCTGTTTACCTTCACATGTCTTGTGTGCTTACTGAAACCTGTTTAAAAATCTGTTTGTATACATATATGATTATTTTTTTATTTTATTTTTAGCTTACCCTTTTTCTCTCTATGTTTGTGTTCTCTGTTTGACTTTTCCTTTTTGCAATGATCACCAAATACTTAGTGTGAACAGACGTGTAGATTCTTGCGAATCATTTAGATGGTGGTGATGCTGCTGTCTAGTCTTGGACGCAGTAGCTAATGCTCTTTTGAGCACCTTTTGTCTAACTGTTTTATTTTGCAACTCTTTATTCTGTGAGCACTCTCAAGTTAAACGGTTACATGTCTAACTTAAAGCTTTTAGCCTTGTTCCTTAATATTTTTTAGTTCAGTATATTATGGATAATTTTAGAAGGTTAATTCTGATATAGTTGGTCGGTGCTCTATTTTTGTTCTATAAACATGTGATGTTTTATGTCTGTGTTAATTTGAGATGTTACAATTATTAATAGATGTCTCATTCTAGAATATATTTTTGAATATAGCATAGTTTAGTTTAATAGTTTTATTTAGGAATATTTCAACTTTTAAAAGCTAAATTAATATCATAAATCAGTACAATATTTTTTTTAAAGGATATTTTACTTTTTTGTATAATTAATATAAAATTAATCAATACTGTGGCAAAACATATACTTCAGATAAGTGTATTAACTTAAATCATTCTTGATTTTAGATGAAAACATTTTATTAATCAAATTAGAGTTTTGTCTAGACTTATAAAATATTGTATAATTATAATTTTTATTTATATGTTTTCTTGATTGGCTTACAATTTATAAGAGTTAAATGTTATAAGAACAAAATATCTACATACAAAAATTATATAAATGAAATTTATAGAATGATTCTATTTTTCAATTTGGTATTAAAGATTTTTTTCCCTTGAATTATTGAAGATCTTAAGAGATGGTAAAGAAACCATTTCCAGTGGTAATTAATTTGAAAGTGTAGGACAGATCGTTCTAAATAAATCTAATTATGATATATGATCACATCTAAGAGAGATTAAATGAGAGGAAAATTTGTGCTACATTTAGAGAGAAGTGAAACTTTTTACAAAAGAATCACCAGATATAAAAATTGGTACGTTAAAAACTTGAAAGTGAAAAGATGATTGATGTCATGAAACCGAATTTTTTAAAATGTATCCTCGCTTATTCACTGTCCTTGACATTTGGAGTGCTTTGTCAAATAAATTTACGAGGTAAGTGATAAGTTACAAGTGTTTGAAGTGAATCAAAGAACATTTCCGACAAAAGAAAATAATAAAATGCTAACTTAATATAATGAGAGTTAGTTGTTATTTTAAGTACTTGGATCATCGCGACAAAATTTTTCATGGTCCACAAAATAGTCATGGTTTTGTACAAGGAATTGACACTTAATCTACAAAATGTTCACTGAACAACTTTATAAACCGAATGTGTGATTTTTATTTTTTTTTATTTGACCTTATCATGACAGTGAAGCAGATAAAACAATCAAAAAGTTCTAAAAAGGACAAGTACAAATATAACGAATAAGGACGGTAATACCGATCTATGATACTATGAAAAATGATTGAATATTCTAAGTGGCGGAACCATGAACAATAAAGAATAATTCAAAAAGAAAAATAATAGGTTGATACTCAACATTTGATATTTTTTTTATCATCTTAAAATTAATTTGTAACTCAAAACAAATTAACTTGTAACGTATAAATATAATAAAAAAAGTGGTCAGTGGGTATGAACTTATATTTTTTCTTAAAAAAGAAACTCAACTGTTGTTAACGTAAACCAATGAGAAAAATGACGAAAAGACGTCGTACTTGCTACAACTACATGCAGTGATGATTCTAATGATAAGGTCTTAATAAACATATCTATTCTTTTCAATTATATATGTACAATTGATTTTGTATATTTCGATCATGTGATTTTGATGTTAGACAAATTAAAAATCTTAAACATTTCTCACAAAAGCGAATCAATAAATCTAGTCTCGTTAGATAAAGAATTATTTCTATTTTAGTGTACTTATGGTTTTATTAATTAAACTCATTAAATGGAGTGTTTCTTTTTTTACAAATCGTGTTACATTACAATATTTTTACCCTTTTGTCGGGACTCTAAACCAATGGATTCGCATATTCTAAATCATAGATTATTTTCTCACGACTTTCCCTCTGAAGCACTTATTTATTATAAAGTGTTACACACTATATCCCCCAGTCTTTTTCAGCCAAGTAAATGTTATTCATAAACCCCCAACAAGGGGCTCCATTAATATCACACATTATTATATCAGTAAATTGACCTTGATGCAGTGTTTAAAATAGTTTTCAATTTGAACTCAAATCACAAAATCAACTGGAGTTGACGAAACTAACATTTACTTAAATTGTTAAACCGCTACTAAATGAGTTAAAATGAAACAACGACTTCACAACATCACATACATAATAAGATGTAATGGTTATTTTCTTTTACAGATGTGTGTGTTGAGAGATTGAGGCTTAATGAATGAAAGTTGGCATAGTCAGAATACTTATTTAAGATGTTGTGGCAGCTAAAAAGTTACATAGAATTTCGTGTAAAGGTGCCGTATAGGTAAGAATGTTTAATACTCCCTACTAATGGTTACAAAAGATATAATAGGTGGCGCTTAATAGTTGCATCAAAATGAAGTAACTAGTTATGGATTACTTTGTTGTGACTTGTCATCAACTTTTTATTTTTGTCATCAAACTCATCACTGTTTTGGTGGATATGACTTGGATAGAAAAAAGCTGAGTCCTGAAGAAGCACACCAGATTTACTAGCTATGAGAGGAAAAAAAGAAAAAGCTTGCAGCGGAGAAAGATTTTTCTATCAGATTGATTGCATTGTAAATGATTCTACGATATGCTAATAACCTTCAAAAGTGTGAAAATACGAGTTTTGCTTCTCTGATCAAGAAATTTGTAAGATCTTTATTTCTTGGAAATGCAAATGGTAGTTCAAATTTTGCATTAGGTAGAATTTAATTAAGGTTTTAAATCGAAAGTGTTGTCATTTATATGAATCAAGATGAAATTACATTTATGTAATTCCTCCCTCATTAATCATTCCACAAGAAAAAAAAAACGACCATTTTTTTTGCCGACAAACCACTGGTGATGAAAAAAAAAAAACTGAATCAAAGAACGATAAACTAAAATCCAATCACACAAAAGAGATCATAGGTCAGAAGTTATCGAAACAATATAAATCAGAAAAAAAAATGCTTACATTAAAAAAAAAATCAATGTTCTCAAAATTATTCTTCGAAATAAATAGGTATGTATCTTGTAAGTTTCATAATATCAATAAATCAAGCAGAATATTAACAAACAAAAAACACAATGTAGTAATGAACCTTTAAGATAAAGTAATTGCCGAATTGACTTAAATTATAAAAATAACATACATGATATATGTAATCGCGTTCGTACAAAACATGTAGCGTTAATTTAAATTTCATAGAAAACGCCAGATTCAATACAGAGAACAAAATATAATAAGTTATATTACTTTTTAAATAGAAGAAATAGCTGTTAAAATGGACGGGAAAGGACGTAAAGAACAACGGAGAGGCTATGTACAATTAAAATAATCAAGATGCGGTGCAAAATTAAATTTGAAAGAATAATGAAGTTCGATACAAAAATTGGGCTTTTTCTTGCTTTAGTAGTTGGCCCATTTTTCAAAACGTATATCCAATCAACCTCATTCGGGCTCAGTAGAAATGGGTCAAATGAAGCTTCTTTTTGTTTCTTTATGTTTTGGGCTAATTTAGAATTCGGAAACCAATTACATTAAAAAAAAACGACATTGAGGCTTGAGTCTCGTGAAGATAACAATACTACAAAAATCAATCCAAGATAATAAACTACAACATACTATTAAACGGATATGATTATAAGAAATAGTGACCACAATGCGATAAGAAGACAGAATTAATCTTCTAGTTATATTTTTTTTATGTATATAATTTGTTTGAGTTTGTTGCATTACTTCAATTTTGCGAGCATAATACTTTTGTTCATTTTTTTTTTTACTTTTACATCCAACATCTTTTTAAGCAATGAATTGAATTATAAATTTTTCCATGAAAAAATATTTTTGAAAATATACCATTAGTCTAGAAAAAACAGATTCATTGGTTAAATATATCTGAAACATAACTCAACCCACTGTGGACTCTTTAATTTTATTAAAATCTAGACTTTTCAATTACATGTTTCTAATAGAAACTCAAAAAAGACACAATGGGAGATTACAATATTTTTAACAAATATTTTATAATTGATAGTTTTTAAATTGAAAGATAAAATAGTAACTTAATGAATAACTGCACTTTTTTTTATCCTCGCATCTTCTTTCTCTATTCTAAGTTCCTTTAATCCTTTTCTATTTTCTCTGTAATTTTATGAAATGATTTTTTTATAGCTTTCATTCTCAGATCATATTTTATGATAAAAAAAGAAATGTAATAAATATTGAATAATTTTTTTTAGCTTCTTTGGAAGTGGAGTATACTGTATTTTCCTTAGTTTTAGAGTTTTAGAGAGTTTCTCTTAAGAATACAAACTTGATATATGAAGATAACTATTTTTAATAGCTATAAATTATGCATAATGTGTTTTAATGCTCTTGAGATTTTAAAAGTGCTTATATAGTTGGATTTGAATTTTTAACAATTTTAGGTTCCAAGTAGTCGACTTAAGAATAAACAATTAAATGAATGAAGAGAAGGTGCGATAAAAGAAATAAAAATGCATTTGAAACTTGAGAAGATGGAATTGATTGCTCTGACTTGTTTTTTAACATTGAATACTTACAAATTGTTGACTTGGTATGCATCTATATCATAGTGCTTTTAAATTGAGGTTTAAAAATTGGTAAGAAGATGAAAACTAATTATTTTAGATCGAATGCATATTCAGTGATTCTATAAAATTTTCTGGTTTTGTATAAAACCATCCCTAAATAAAAATACGCTCAAATATTATGAAAAAGAGAGAGTAATAGACTAATTCTAAAATTAAATTATAAATTCAAGCGTAATTAAAAGTGTTATTAATTAAATTCGTCGAGAAAATGACTCTAATGAAAAATTGTCATAAAAGAAAATCATTGACTCTAATATGCATATTTGATTTACTCTGAAACAACCGAACAAATATCTTTCTCCCTTTCCGTCTCTTAATTTTTTGAAAGTGATTTTTTCTGTCTCTCTCTCCTTAGAGAAATTATATAGCAAATACTTTTAAAAAAAAAATTAAATTGAATGATTTTTTTTTTCGAAAGAACAGAACAAAAATGGCAGATTTGCAATGACTGTGTTGATTAAAAAATATGTTGGTAATTTATTGGTAAAAGACGGAATTTTACATTTACGAAGGATGTTGTAAAAAACGACAAGGTAATAAAAAGAATATAAAAATGTACTTGTTAGTGGGTATTTATCTTTGAATGCGTAGATTTGAGTATGAAGTATCTGACAGAATAAGATTCCAAATTGACACGTGAAAGGGAAGAAGATGGTAATGCTATTGTCCTTTTCACCTCCAAGAATATGTTTCCCCATCACAATTCTTTCTCTATGCTTTCCAAATTTTGCATTTCACTCTCCATTTTTACTTTCTACTTTCAGAATTCCTAACTCCACATCACTCTTTCATAATTCTCAAATCCTTATCCATAATACTTTCCATGTCACTGTATATAATTATATCCATTCGTTTCTTTTTTCTCTTTTTCCATCACTATATAATCATAATATTGGATTTCTTTTTCCTAACCTAATTCAGGACAAGTAATCAAAATTGGATTGATTTTTCAACTTAGAACCTTACATCTTTCCTTGAGGTAGGTTTCATGTTTATCGGTGTACAAGGCAAAAATTCCTTCTTATGCTATTCTTTTCAAACACCCAACTCATTAACATAGCACTCTCTTTCTTTGTCTAATATTGGTCAATGTTTAAGTTTTTTTTTTTCTTTACATAAATTAAGAAAAACAAGTATTTCAAAACAGCACTTCATCTCCTCTAATCTACTCACCTCGTCAAGTAGTCCTCTAACATTCTTATATAGTAACTAATAAACACTTATATCATTAGAAAATAGTATTTGTAATTAATAGATTCATGGTTAAATTATCTTTTTGTCTCTCTATTTGTCATCAAATTTCATTTTGGTCCTCACGTTTTCCGTTGTTTCAATTTGGTCCTCATTTTCTTAAAAATGACTCAATTTGGTCTCCACTGTTAACTTTGACTAGACAGTGTTAAAGTCAACGCCACGTGTCAATTTCTGTTTTTTTTTAATATTTTTAATATTTTTAATTTTTTATATTTTTTTATATATTTTTTAATTTTTCTTTTTGACAGATGTCACTTCACAGTCGTGCCACGTGTTAAAGTGACTCAATTTGGTCCTTATATTTGTTTTTAGTTTCAATTTAGTCATAATTTTTGTAAAAATGAAACAATATTGTCCTTCCTCAAATTGACACTAAATTTACTTTTTTATAAATTTTATGGTGATATTCTTACTAAAAGTAACGTTTTTATTAAATATTTCTATAAATATTTTAAATTAACTTTAAATTCTACACAAAACATTAGACTTTGATTTTGTTTTGAACTTGAAATTTAGTTCCTAAGTTTATGTGTGACAAGTTATTTGATTTTTAATCTTTACCAAGTTTGTATAATATGATACACTTGATGCCTTTATATATGATGATAAAATTGTTAATTTTTGAAATTAAGTTTGGAGTTTAACTTTGTTTAATAATAAAACTAAAAAAAATTTATTTAAAAATATTTCTATAAATATTTAATAAAAATGTCAATTTTATTAAGAATATCATCATAAGTTATATAAAAAAGATTAAATTGAGTCTCAATATAAGGAGGGACAATATTGTTTCATTTTTACAAAAATTGGAACTAAATTGAAACTAAAAACAAATATAGGGACCAAATTGAGTCACTTTAACACGTGGCACAATAGTGAAATAACACGTGTCAAAAATAAATAAAAAAATTCAAAAAAACCATAAATTGAAACGTGACATTGACTTTAACACCGTCTTGTCAAAATTAATGGTGAGGACCAAATTGAGTCAATTTTTAAAAAAATGAAAACCAAATTGAGACAACGAAAAACGTGAGAAGTACAATAAAATTTCATAAAAAATAGAAGGACCAAAATAGAGGGACCAAAAGAATAATTTAACCTATATTCATTTAAAAAATAAGGTTCTTATTAGATAGGAGTAAAGACTATACGACATGTATGACATGGTTCATTAATAATTTGTAAATAAAGGTTTGAATGCGCATGATATGTTAATTTGTTTGGTATCTTGCCAACTTGGGAAGAACATGATTATTGTCTAATGAAGTGTGTGAAGGGACTTGACAAAATAACCTGATCTACTAGGACGCCTCATATTTGTGGTTATTTCCAGATAAACTATGACAGATGTAACTCTATTATCCAAAATCCAGGGGATCCAAGTCATGTATACACACTCAGCAGCAATAACTTGCAGACAAACTCAAGTAGGGTATACATTTAGCTGGCACCGCTGCATTGGCTACACTCTCACACTGAACCCAATAGATATATAATTGGTAAAAAACCCCAAAAGTGATTGAGGAAGAAGAGAAAAGGGGACCACAGAACAAAAGTCTTACCCTTTTAACGTCACTGTGAGGCTGAGGCAACAGAAACTACCAAATCTATCTCACTCAGATATTTCTAGCAAGACGGGAGTAGATTAACTATTTTTTGTTTCCGATATGGGATTAAAATTTGAAAAGCCCATGCTCATCCACAGGGCAAGTGGGTCACCACGAGAAATCGCTCTGATTAGAAATCTACCCAATGAGGAAGCAGAGAAAAGGATGAACTTTCCATGTTCCACCAATGAAAAACCAGATAAGGCGTTGCATTGTGGACCCCAAAGTTCACTCCCTTTCACTGTAGGAGGTCCCAAAAGTGCAAACCCGAACGATCTCTCACTGTTAAATGGAATGCAAAAGCGTCTCTGTGGGTCACCGTTCACACTCACACACACCCCTTTTTCATCCAAAATAATAATCATTGTATCGTATTCCCTCCCCTGTAACCAAACCCACACTGTAACCCGATTCCCCCGTTTGATATTTGGCTTCAAATTTTGTTTGGGTGTGATGAGTACAGCAAAGAACGCGGCAAACGCGGTTGGAGGCAAAACGGCAAGAGCATGCGACAGCTGCATAACCAAGCGGGCACGTTGGTACTGTGCCGCTGATGATGCTTTTCTCTGCCAGGCCTGTGACTCTTCGGTTCACTCCGCCAATCCTTTGGCTCGCCGGCACGAAAGAGTTCGCTTGAAAACGGCGTCGTACAAGTCCACCGACGAACAACAACAACAACAGCAACCTCCCACTTGGCACACTAAGAAAGCTCGAACGCCCCGACACGGGAAACACTCTCGTAGCAACAATCCCTTCCATCTGGTCCCAGAAGTGGGTTCGGAAGAGGTGAATTCCCATGACGAGAACGAGGAGCAGCTTCTTTACAGGGTCCCCATATTCGACCCTTTTGTTGCTGAGCTATGTGGGACCAATAGCTCTTCTCCTTCTTCGGTGACTTCAACTGATCAAGGAGCAGCAGCTGCCGTGGCCGAGGCCGAAAACAAAGGGTTTCAGAGCAATGTTTTTCATCACAGTAATAATGAGATGGAAAACCTGCATGGGATGCTTCCTTCCGACGCAGAACTTGCTGAGTTTGCGGCTGATGTTGAGAATTTACTGGGTAGGGGGCTTGAAAACGAGTGCGTGGGGATGGAGGATTTGGGACTGATTGATGCGAAGGAGGAGGAGTGTTCGGTGGGTAGTGGGGGGGTGAAGGTGGAAGAGGAAGAGAGCCCTGAGATGGAGATGGAGATGGTGGGGAGAGATGTATCGTTTGAGTTTAGCTTTGATTACGAGACGTGTGAAGAGGTGAAGGAGAAGATTTGTGATTTTGAATTGGGGAAGGAGAAGGGGAATGAAGAAGAACTGGGAGAGAATGATGAGGTGAAAAAGAAGAAGATATCGTTGCAGCTTGATTACGAGGCAGTGATTATCGCCTGGGCTAGCCAAAAGTCTCCTTGGACCACTCCTGACAAACCAAACTTGGACCCCGACGAGTGCTGGCACGAATGCATCGTATGTACTATTGTTTCTCCTTTTTCATCTCTCTTTTCTTATTAATTGCCACCAACTGTTAGATTCGCCATAACTTTTCTTATTAAGGGTGATGTGATGCTTGTTTGATTATGTGACTAATGATGTTTAACTTAATTAAGCAGGAAAGTTATGGAAGGGGAATTCATGATCCTTATGGTGAAGTGGGTGGATTTGGGATTCATCCGGTGATAATTGACGGAGGCAGAGAGGCAAGAGTGTCAAGGTACAGAGAAAAGCGCCGAACAAGGTTGTTCTCCAAGAAAATAAGGTACGAGGTTAGGAAATTGAATGCAGAGAAGAGACCCAGAATGAAGGGGAGGTTTGTCAAGAGGGCTTCCTTTGCACCATCCACATTTCCCTTGCTAAATCATTAAGACCTCATTCAAGTTTTGTTTACTATTTATTTCCTAAATAATATATTTTTGCTTTTTGTTTTATTTTCTCATCTTTCTGTATAGCAATTTTGTTAAGTTAATAAACGCAACAAATTTATAATCATGTCTTTAATATATACTGTAAGTGATGAGTCTTTTGTGAAGAAAATTTCTATAGAAAAAACAACACAAATGAAATTGGAGAGATTTATAAAGTTTTTACCTCATATGTTGTATAATGTTTTCCTGTACATGATAAAATTTAGACTCACTCAAATTTGTAATTGTGATAATGTTTCACATCTATACTCATGAGTAATTTCTTTTTTTTTAATTCCTGTAAGAGTTCTTCAAATTACATATCAGTTATCCCTGCAAAATACATACTAGTTACCCCTGGTATAATTTTAGTTTACCTTTAATTATTCAAATATCGTCATAAAATCAGAACTAAAATTAGAAGTTCCTAAGTTATATTTCACAATCTTTCACAAGTTTAGTGTACACATGTACGAACTTTAATAACCATAAACATATTTTCAACTTTCAAAAATATTTTTTTATTTGGTCTGACTCAAAATATCAGGGACTCGTGACAAAACTTATATTAGAATCTTACAAAGATATATATATATATATATATATATATATATATATATATATATATATATATATATATATATATATATATATATTCCGTGATTTGAGTTTCGTCAAATTAAAAACGAATTGATGATGTTACTAAAAAATATAAATTCGATTAAATGTTAAAGACTGAAATTTGTCTATCATTTTTACTGGAAAAATCATTAAATATTTTTAGAAAAATGTACGATTTCTAGTACAATGATATTTGGGTACACTTATTTTATACTTTTAAATGTTAATCAAATTATTATAATCATTTTATTAAATTATATAATAATTGTATGTTAACTTTATATATGAACTAATATATTAATTATAACATATTTAAATATTACATAATTGTTAAAAAAACTCTCTCAAACTTCTCATAACCATCATTAACATTAACATTGTGATAACTTGAAATATCAATTATCAATTAGATGTAACATCTTAACTTTTTTGGTAGTTATGATGGAAACATGACGCACTCATGAATAACATACCCCCACCATGCGATTAATATTTTTACTGTTATTGTTGAGCATCAGAGAAAAGTTGATCTTTTTCATTGAGCCTAATAAACAATGTTTTACATAGATTAAAAAATATATATATTAAAAAGAAAAATAAAATTAGCAACGGTTAAAATTAATAATGAATTTTATTGCCATGTGTTGATTGGCAATGAAGGTAAGAGTGAGTTCCAACGACTCTCTTGAATACACCTACACCAGTTTCCTTCTGGATACAACTTATATCACATTTTGAGTGATCATGATTACAAACATGTTTCGAAGCAGAACATAACTGATATAGATTTCCAGACACAAAACCTTAAACTAATATACTATTTCGTTAGTGTAACTATAATTTCTTTTGATGTCCCTTCTCTTTTTCTGGCTCATTCTCCAAAATCCTGATATGATGACCCAATCTAAATTGGGCTTCTGTTTCTTTAATTATTGGGCCTAATATCTTTCTTGATCCTTTACACTAACTAACGGGCTGGGCCTGATTCTTCCCGCACCTCTATAATTTCATCCTGCACTCATATATACTAAAAGATTATCATTTTAGCATCTAGTTTAGGATTTTTATTTTGAGTTATAAAATGCACAATCTAATGGCGTTCTGGAATACAATTCAGGAGTAACTATTGTCCTTACAATTTTCAATTTCCTACTTCATAGGGAACTTGGTGCATGATCTCAAACATGGCTTGCAACAATTGCTTTCTATGATCACTTTTCCTTATCTGTATATAAAGTCAAACGAATAGTAATAACCAGTAAAGTGGGAAAATTTTCTACTCTTGAGATTGATATAGATTGTTGGTTTGACTTTGTATAGAGGCCGCAGAAGCTTTGCACATTTTGGTCTAAACAAGATGATGTTAAACTCAAAGAAAGAGTTTGAGGGTCTTGTTTTGATGCGAGGAATCTTGCTGAATGAGATGAGAGTAGGTTTAGGGGATTGTGGGTAAACCACCTTTAACTGTGCGTAAATCATGTGCCTTCTAATACCATTCTAGGATGGTATCTTCTGATTCTGTTTTCCTCTTTGTCCATGTACCAAAAAGACATTCAATTCAGAGGAACCAACTCATAGTTCTTTTTCAAAGTGTAGCTATCATCTAAATTACTTTCCACTTTTATACTTCCTTTTATTCCCTTTCTTCTTAAGATATTTTTAAAAACTAGTGAACTTAAAGTTGTCCTATCTTTCGATTAATTCCATAACAGTAACAAGATTGAGATCTCATCTAGCAGTTATCTTAGTTCAATGCATGTACAGTGCTGATGAATAAATCTCTGTACAGGGTCGCAATACATCTGATTATAATGTTTAGATAGCAACAAATTACAATTAAATGAGTAGAAAATTCATACTTTTTTCTATCAGACAAATCTCATTCAAAATGAAAAATATATCTTTATTACAAGTGTCTTAAACTTATACATAGAAAAAGGCATGATACCATTCTAGAACAAGCAACAACTTTCAGCTTTTAACACTGATTTTTTCCTATAGTTTGGAATTGACTGAGAAATCATTTACATCTTTTCTAATATCTTTTCCTCCTTAATTTAGTGACTTGAAGATGGCAACAACATAAGAATGGAAGAAGGATGAATGAGCTTAATAAGTGTCTCTTTGGTATCCCGAATTCCACAGAGATCACGAGTTATTGTCGAATGGCAACATAGATGATCAGCACAAACGAGGATACCCCACCCAGCAACAGCAACATAGATATTTGAAATCAAGGGAGGGTGTATTTAGTATTTGGCAAGGAATATTGGTCAAATAATAATAATGATGAGAAAAAAAGGAAGCCAATAGATAGAAGAAGATGGAGAAAGGGTAAAGAGAATTGGTGAGCAAGACACTGCGCAACTTAAAATGCATCGAAGGGCTAAACCTAAAATTGTCTTCACAAGAAGAGTGGTGAATGAAATTGAAAGTTGATTCCAAATCCAAAATGCTACGTGACAAAGGAGCAGACTACGAATCACTGACAACTTTTATTAAAACCTCTTCTTCGCCGCATAATACGTAGCGCTTTCCTTCATCAATGTCTCTGCCATTCTCGCTTTTTTCCTCTAGTCCCTCTCATAACCACCTATTTACCCTTTCTTCTCTTCTTTGGGTTTTGCAACATACCACCAACACATAAACCAAAACCTCACCCTATAAAACCAACAAAAACTAATCAATTCCCTTGAATTCAACCAAATCACACTTTTCCTTCCTTTTTTATTTTTTTATCTGTTGGCCTTTTCAATACTGCGTGCCTGTCTTCACCACTTTTCTTAGAATGAGACACAAAAAGTCATCATAAAAAATACAAACCAAGTCTTCTAAAGAAACATTACTTTTCAATGACTAAGTCACCTTTTTTTTTTTCAAACCGAACTTACCTAGTACTTCTTCTCCTCTTTCATACCAAACTTTAATGTCGTGGTGAACTTAGTTATTACTTTAATAAAGGTTTATAAAATGAATGTGAATGGCTAATGACAATAATACATATTTTATATTGATAACATAGAGACAACTTATTCATTTCTTTCATCAATTTTTATTGTCCTATATAAATATATTCTTAAACAGAAACCTTACAAAGAGACAATATGAAATTAAAATTTCTAACTTTTTCAAAAATTTTGACAAAGTTACATATTGACAAATTTAATATTATTAATAGAATCAACTAGATTTCTACAGTCTGAGAAATTAAGCTTTAAATTTGGAATATGCTGAGAGTACAAAATATCTAATAAGTATGTAACACTTTAAAAAATTACTCTTACCCATGAGATCTTTTATTTGTTATGTTACATATATAAGGTAACGAGATAAAGAAATTTTCATTATAAATTTGCTTAAACTAGTATTATTTTTTCTATCAAAATTGGAAAAATGTAAAAAGTTTCAAAAGCTATTTGCAAATTAACATTAATTAAAAATATCATACAAAGTTTTAACTTGAAACACAAAGTAATTTAGGCTATAGTTACTTTCCCTAAAAATTGAGTATTATTTGAAGTACAAACACTTTAGATAGTGTATTATTTGAATACAACTATTCCTATGTAAACATTTGAGTGTTTTTTAGAACACAATCATTACCAACTTAAATAACTATGTATTTTTTTGAAAAATAGTCATTCATGGCTAAATTAAATATTTTGAACACATTTATTCCTAGGTAAACAATTATCAGACGTAGTCACTTCTCGTTAAACCCTTTATTTATACAAAAGGTGTGATCTAAACAATTATAATAAGTTTTGTTTATTAAGAGAGGGAAGCATCACGAAAATGTCAGTATTCTTACTCAAAAACTAAAACTTAACAACTAGTAAAGATTACAAGATCTTCATTGTTCTTATCCTGATTTTTGTTATCTACATCATCATCTTATTTTTTTTCCAAAGAAATATATATATATATATATATATATATATATATATATATTTAGAAGGAAAGCATAATTATAGATCCTTTTAACTTCATTATGAAGTCTTACACAATTATTTTTCTTTGTCTTGAGCTTGAAAATGTATTAATGTTCTTCAAGCAACCTTGAATGCACATATATATTTTTATGCATCTCTTTGATACACAATACAACTTATCACACCTCAATCACGTAGCTTCTTTCCAAACTTGGGTAAAGCAAAGAGCTTGATGTGGCTAATTGTTTTTGCAGGACTACCATTTCGCCTTTTCAAAAGTTGCTTGTTTGAAACAACTCTAAGGACTTTCATGAAACAACTCTTAATTGACATATTATATACCTTATTATTAAACACATAATCAAAACTATATATAGTATTTGATCAACTTTGCTTTAACATTTTCTATAAGTTCATTCTAAGAGATTTTCTTTTTCATAAGCTAATTTATAGAAAAAATCATATAATTATTGTTTTTTTTTCTCTCTTAAAAGAAACTTGTGGAAAAGTTTGTAGAAATAGTTCATGTACTATATAATATTACTTCAAGAAGACCACGTTTTGAAAATTCCCTTTGTATAAGAAAAAGTAAGGTTAATTTAATATGTCTACGTTAACCTTGGTTGTCTTCACTGTTTTTTCTCTTCTTCACGCTAATGAAACTCAGTTGTCAAATTGCGTTTATGTTTTGTTTATAATTTTTCTCATGCTGTCATTTTCCTCGTTCGACAAGATTGCCGCATTGATTAAATTGTTTAATCATGTTAGCAAATTATAGTGAGAAGTCTACTAATATAATATTGTCCTCACAATGTGTACCACCATCAATAATTCAGGAAAAAAAGATGCTTTGCCAACAATAATTTACTTATTTGGAGGACTTCTCATAATTCAAAATTATTCCTCTATTTGTTTGTACATATAGTAGTGACATCTCTACAACAACCAAGATTAATTGCCTTATTTTTCTTTACATCTCATTGCTTTTTAAGAATAATTTTCTGTGTGTGATCCAATCCCTTGTAAGCTGATTTGCAACATATATTTTCTCTATATCACACAAAGTTTAATGTGTACAAGTAATTTAAGTGTGTACTAACAGAAACATGTCAAACCAAAAAGTGTTTGTACATAATAACTTTTTTCTGAGTAAAATCTATAGAAAGTTAATGATGAGTCAAACTGAAATGGATCTTCCAAACATGTCTCCCGCAAACAAAAAAGTTGGATGCTTTTATGACTTGAAGAGGGATCTACGCTGAAGTGAATTTTAGCTTATATTTGGCCAAGTCAAACTTTTCCACGCCAAATAATATAAACTAAACTAAAATGAAATTAAATATGACTCAACTTTTTCAGACCACGCAGTGAATACCCGCAGACACATCAATAGACTATTCAGAAATGAATAAGCCAACTTCACTCACTGGAAACCAACGGATGAGATTTTCTGATGAAAGTTTAGTCCTTCCCATCAGATTCCAAATCAGATCTTTTGACAAAACTTTTTAGAAAACTGAGAAGTGTAGAGAAATGAACAATCCCCAATTCGCCAAGGAAGCAACAAGTCATGTGAGAGAAACAATAAATAAAGATAAAAAACTTACCAAATGCAGCAGATCATGTTGCAGCATCACCCACAATATATGCACACTGCGCATTCAACCTCAGTAAAGCTCGATTAACTTTTTCCTATTTCTATATTTTACGAGCCACAACTCATCAATTTAGTATTCGGAATCCCAAAAATAATATTTCAATCCCTCAGATTATTACACTCATTATTTTATTATACCATCAAACACTTTATCGTTGATAATGAAGGAAGCTGTGTTATTGGTTTCTGCACTCAGAGAAGAAGAGAGAAAGTAATTGTTTTACACTGCTATACCCAAACCTTAGAACCATAGATTGAAGGCATGAATCTCTGCCTCTGTTACTGCGTATATCCGCAAGTTTTTTTTTTTTTTTTTTAGTTTCC
>Ga0214542_1005234_pt1 | contig 24912 bp, 8 predicted proteins | sample CNSS1metaG_FD_160096 | JGI IMG/M metagenome (GOLD analysis project Ga0214542, IMG submission 160096) | Root nodule microbial communities from cowpea collected in UCLA plant growth center, Los Angeles, California, USA - CNSS1 | ecosystem: Host-associated > Plants > Roots > Nodule | place: USA...
ATATATATATATATATATATATATATATATATATATATATATATATATATATATATATATATATACGCATTAATTTAAATTACCTTTTCCCAAAACAAGGGAAAATGAAAACCTTTATTAAATCTATATTAAATTAAAATCCACAAAATTTAAATATCACTACAAGTTCCAAGTCTGATAAACGTAAATTTTTGCAAAATATCTTAAATCCATAAATATTAAAAACTCGGTAAAAGCTTTTCCCAGCCAGCCCTCTCACCGATGTTATGCCTCACCAGCACCACCTGCAACATCATCTACTCCCGTGTAACGCATTACACGATCATCGCTAAATACAAGCAAATAGGGTGAGCTAACAGTATCAAATTATATATAAATTAATATATATATATATATATATATATATATATATATATATATATATATATATATATATATGCATACACTCATCAAAGGAACTTTATCCTTTAATTCCATAACACACGACTACCATCATGTTATCCATGTTCTACGTCTTTAGATGATAACCTCAAGATACCTTTTGCTGCCTCCACCTACAAGCCACAACTTGTAGAACACGTGCGGGAAACCTGCTACGGACCACACTCCGTAACGCCAAGTGGAGTTCCCAATACGAACCATAGCTCATAATTGTCCCAAGACTACCAAACTCGTCGGCTAACGTCGAAGAGGGCAATCTTCTTGGACCCATCTGTATGAGTCACAACTCGCACACTTACACCGACAACACTCGCCAATTTGAGCCACAACTCAAGGAATGCTCGTGTCCAACCGCCATCCTGAGCCACAACTCAAGGGATGTCATTCCGAGTCACAACTCAAGGAATGTCACGTGTTTACCCTCTATCCCAAGCCACCGCCACTCAAGGGATACCATTTCGAGCTATAACTCAAGAAATGTCATCCTTAAGGTATCACCCAAATCCTCGTAGACTACGCACCTCCAAAGAAATCAGTCATAAGTCGTGTAAAACTCTAAGTCTCATTATGCACCTGAAACTACTATTCCAAGCACACCATACAAATGCTTGACCATGGACCCAAGATATATCATGCTTCCACGAACCTGTTCGCTCGTGGTCCAACCTCTACGAACCTCCCCGCTCGTAGACCAACTATATGGACCTCCCCGCCCGTAGTCCAACACGTGTGATCCATCCAGCTAATAACCTCCCCGCTCGTAGCAACCCCTCAAGTGTGAGCATGGAACATATAAACCTCCCCACTCGTATCCTCATACGAGAGCATCATTAATATGAACCTCTTCGCTCATATTAATCTCGCGTTCATCACCAATTATGAACTTACCCGCTCATGACACTATCAAGCATCTCCTGGTCCAAGTCCAACATCACAAACACACAAAATGCAAGCCAAAAGAATACATTGCCCACTGCGCTATTGCTTGGCGCTGCCTAAGCGCCACCAGGCGACATTCCAACGTAGACCGCGTGGTGTTATGTTTCTTCCAGAGCTTACTTGCACCCACTATCACCTAGCAGCTTACCCCATGTTGCCAGGCGCCACACTAGTAGCCTCAATGCTACTGGTTTTTGGCACTCCAAAATAGGTTCTAACGAACCTACTCACCCCACAAGCAATCCAGAACACCACAATATGTTGATACATATACCAAAACTCAACGCACATTCCACAAGTCATAAGAATCAAACACATATATTTTTACACAAGGATTCATGCATTTATACCCTGCCAATACTTGATTTAATGCGAACCATTCATGTTATAAGGAACTCAAAATCAGAACCCAATATACACCTAACTCATGAACTTCAGAAAATAACTCAAACATTAGTTGTAACATTCTTTTGAATCCCGCATACAAACCCAAATTTAACCTTGTCACATGGCAATAATTTCATACATACGAATCTCATAATAGCAATCTATTCATTTCACAATAATTTCCCATGCATTATGCCAAACCCACAATTTATCATCCCTACATGATCATGCACTTTAAAGACTTCCAAACCAGCAATCATGCATAACATATATCTCTAGCTACAGATTTCCAAATAAAATCTCCACCGTTCAAAGTAAAGAACATCATGTTATGGATCACCTGTCAAAATTTCACTTAAATAAGATAATTAACGAATCAAGAAACATAGTTTTACGAAAATTGCGCAGACTAGAAAAATCTGTGGCGCCTAGCACCCAAATGTCAGGGACCTGGTGCCTAGCGGTACAAAACCAACGCTCGGCGATACCTGCTCCGGGAAAACACAAAAAATAGCATTTTTCATGAACAGAACACCAACACACATCGCTTGGCGGCAGCTCTTCACCGCCAGACGATTCTTAATAGAAACCCAAAAATTGAGTTATTTTAACATGAGTCGCCTAACGACTTTGAAGGCTCGCTATACGGTTTCTGCCAACTCTCTATTTTCAATGCTAGTTGTGTGCTTGTACAAAAAGGACACTTTATCTCTCTAATCTCCCTATTACCCTCACTTTACACCAGCTTTAGGGTTTTCTGGCCTAAGTATTGCACAATCATTCAACCAATTCATGTTTCATGACAATTCTTATAAATCTAGGATTGTATTATCACTCATCATGATAAATCATTATATCAAAACAATACATAAATTAAAATACACTCAATTTGGCATACACAAGACTTGAACCCAAGTCCTCTTAACAAAAACAAGTACTCTCAACCATTTGAGCTAGAACTATTCCACATTATAAAAGTCAGCATTAATTGCCATAAAGTCTCCCGCTACCTGCATTTATTAATTAATTAATTATTTAATTAATTAAATTTCTCGGGTCTTACATATTCTATGGATGATACACCCTCTTTGTTGGGAGCTCCCTCCACTGTTATTGACCCTTTGTGGTATCCTGATAGTGATGCCATACATCACATCACACATGGTTCCAATAACCTTACAACCAAAACTATTTACAATGGCAATGAATTTGTCAAGTTAGGCAATGGTACAAGTATTAACATTTCTCATATTGGCTCACATGTTTATAAATATCCTTATACAAATGCCAAAATGGTTTTGAAATCTTTTAGATGTTCCTTCCATTTTAAAGAATTTAATTAGTGTTTCTAAGTGTGCAAGAGATAACAAGTGTTTCTTTTGTGATAAATGTCAATTTTTTAAGTCGATTGAATAATTATTCCTATTACTAATATTCTTAGCTGATTTACAATATTCCTCTTTTGTGATAACACAGACTATTCCTAAAATGACAAATCAAATTGTAAGCTATTTTATGATATATGTTCTAAGCAAAAACTACATCAACTACCTTTTAATAGGTTTGATACTATGTATGATAGTCCTTGTTGGTTTATATTAGATATATGTGGTCCTTCACCCATGGCTAGTTCAAATGGCTCTAGATACTATATCATTTTTTCCTCTGCTTTTCCTCTACTTTAGCTCATACCAAACACAATCATCCAAATTTATGGAATATTCAGTAGCGATTTTGTTGTTTAATTAATATTTCTTAAAATGTTCCCATCTACATTCACTCAACCCAGCTTCCAGATTGGTCACATCACAAGGGAGGCTTGGAGATTTCTTTCTTCTTTTTGTCTTACTAATCAAATTGACCTTTTTTGTTTTACCAAGTATGTTATGATCAATGTCACTTGTTACTGCTTATGTAAGTACTCTTTTACATGCAATCATGTAGCAATTTTTTTTTATATGCCATTATATCTTTGAGTAGGCAGTGAGTTACAGTCTAATTCCTTTGTATGGAATTGTAGTTGTGTTATTATTAACTTCTTCTTTTTTTTCAAGTCGAATAAAGAGGCTAGACATTTTCGATTCAAAGAAATTCCAAATTGGGATGATATAGTGGATTTATGTGCTGATGATAGAGTTACTGATCATGGAGTTGAAATTGCTATAGATGTTGATGAAGTCATGAGTAGAGAGGTAAATGAAGTAAATTTTGTGGATTTGGAGGACTTGAATGCTACTATAAATTTGGAAGAACCAAACTCTAACTTAGAAAGAAAAGCACAATCTTCAAGTTCTACTAGTACACAATCTCAAAGGAGAAAGATTAAGGAAAAAGAGTTAATGGTTGCTTCAATGAAATATGTGGTTGAGTTTTTTAAGCGATTGACACATGTATACAGTGATAAGGTTGATGAAAATAAAATCAAAGAAGTACTAGATGAGGTGTGTTTAATGTCAAATCTTACTAAGAAATAATGGGCTAAAGTTGTTAAATGATTAGTTAACATGCCAAAATAATTAACTATTGTGAAAGCCCTTCCAATTGAGCAGAAGGAAGATTATGTTTTAGTACATATTTCTACAACATAAATCATGGTATGTAATATATATTTTCTTGTGTTTGATTAATTTCATGGTATTTGGTTAAGTCTTCTGCATATTTGCATTAGTTGTATAACACTATGATTGATAAATTTTGTTGCAGTTTTGTAGGTCAAGCAGATGTTGAAGAGGGCTGAAACTAGGGATGGCAACAGGGCGGGGCAAAGATAGATTTCATAATCTCATAACCATCCCCGTAGAAAAAATTCATCTTCATCCCCATACCCAAATCCAATGGGTATCAAACTTTTGTCCCATCCCCATCCCATCGGGTAACGCCCATACCTGTACTTGTTTTCTTACTACTTCAATATTAATTTTAATTATTTTTTAAAATAATAAAAAATTACGGTAAAGAAAACATAATATTATTAAATATTCAATATTAGGGGGATGATTGTTTATTCGATATCAAATATTTTGAAATAAATTATAATTTTTTACATTTTAGATTAGAATACCAAATAAAATTTCATGAGAACTAAAACATTTATTAAATTTGCAAACATTAATGAAACCTAAATGATAAAATTTAAAAATATTTTTAAGAAAATATAAAAGGAAAACAAATATTCAAATAAAAATATATTTTAAACGTTTGTTTACTTCAATTTTTTAAATTCTAATGAATCTTTTTTATAAACACTAATAAAAGTTATAATACATCACTTGATCAAAATAATGTCGCAAAGAACAAATAATAAACATAATAATAAAATTTTGACATAGATCTTATATCTTTTGTACTCCAATATATGTTGGATGGTGATAAAAAAATATTTATGCCAATTATATTAAATTTTTATATTGTAGTAAATAAAAATTATTTATACAATTATATTGAAAAAATTACAATATGATTGATAATGAGTTAGAAAATAAAAAAAAATTAAATAAAATATATCGAAATAGTATTCTACATGATGAAAATAAACAACAAATAAAAATATTAAAAATTAACAAATGTGTGTCTTAGAAACAATCATTCACAACAAACCAAATAATTAGGAGAAATAAAAAATAGAAAGTATATATATATATATATACATATATATGGTTACTTAATTAATTGTTAATATTTTAATAATTTAAATGGAGATGGAGATATTGCGGGGATGAGTATTATGGTAGGGATATGTACATCCTCATACCTAATTGAAAAAGTCGGGATTTCCCGTACCCATATTCATACCCAGTCAATGTGGGGATTCCTGTCAAAACGAGAATGGGTTCGGGCAATACCCATGGGGACGAGTTTATTTGTCACATTTATCTGAAATAGGATGTTGAAGAGAACTGAAATAAGGTGTTTAAAGACTTGCTAGTTGGATGTGGAAAAATTATAAAAAAAAACATATTAAATAAGAAAACACTTGTTTTAACAAGTTATTTAGTTTTCTTTTTTAGTGGTAAAATGATTGACATCATAACTTTGGATAATGAGTTTGATTAATTGTGATATCTATTTCAGGATTTATTTTATATTTGTGAGTTAATTATATCACATTAATGATATTGTGTTTTCATGTTATATATTGAGCTTGTGATTTTTATAATGAATTATATTATTGTTGGTAAAGGAAGTAATTAGTAATTAATATTATTTTTCTTTGATAGAGTGAATCAATATTGATATAAAAGTATATTATTGTTGATCCAAGATTTTTAATATTAATTAATATTAGAAAGTTGATTAATATTTTTAAATTAAATTATTAAATATTATTTACATATTGTAAGTTCACTAATATTTTTAAATTTAATTTAAAAATTTTATATATTAAAATAAATACAGTTAAAATAAAATTGTATCTCATAAAATATTCCAATTACTCTATTACAAAAATTTCAAATACTATATATTTCAATTTCTTAAAATTATTAAAATGCTTCGTTCAAATACCAACACAGATAAGTTTTAGTACAAAAAGAGTTTTTTTTCCCCGAATGGTGCAATTTCAATCATTATTTCCTAAATTGGTGCACTTTTTGTTTAAATTTCCGGCAGAGGTAAGTCGTGTGATAATGGCACAACTTTGTCCTAAAGAAATCGTGCGAAAATGAAACGATTTTAATTAAGTTGTGTTGAAGTCGTACCAAATCGCAGAGACTGTAATATGTTTGATAGGAGTCGTCAGAGGCAAAAACGACTTCACTTAAATTAATTACGAGAATAATCAAAGTCGTGCCTCAATGATATGACTTCATTGAACCAAAGTCTCGCCATAATGAGACAATTTCATTAAAAGGAAAGTATTGTCATAATGACACAACTTCAGTGTAGTGGGCTATAAGGAAAGTCTTGCCATAATGGCACGATTTCAGTATATTGGGCTATAAAGAAAGTCTTGCCATAATGGTACGACTTCATTGCTAATATAGAAAACAAATACAGTACTTACGTAAAACAAAAGTGAATAAAGAAAATAAAAAGAAAAGTTAAAAAAAAAGAAAAAATGATTTGGTTATGATAATATTAAATTGAATAAAGAAGTTAAATTTTTTATTATATATATATATATATATATATATATATATATATATAAATTATACAAGATATACAATGGTAAAGAAAAGAGTTTTTTAATAACAAATATATGAGATCCAATAATTTTTTGGTTGATATATATTAAAATAAAAGTGAACAACAAAGTCGGCAAACCGAAGTTATGAGAGTTACATAAAATAAAATTTCACTATTTATTTGGGCGGTTGCTTCTATTGTGACCAATACTTCTGCAAAAAGAACATTTCTTTGGTTTATTTGGCAGTGACTAGTCCATTTCGTTGTGGATACGAGTTATAGTTCGTCTTCCTGGTTTGTCGTGTCGTATGTGAGGGTCAGACATTAAATTTGGACTAGTATAAGTAGACCAATAATCTTCATTTTGAACAGACTGAAATTGCACCTCATGAAACCAACATCATTATGAAATTTTTAAATACTTATATGCATTATTATTTAACTAATTAATATCACTAAAAAAATATTTAATTTTTATTTAGCCAAAGTCGTCCCAATATGGTACAACTTCTTCATTATCAATATAATACTAAAGTCTCTCTAATATGGTACGACTTATTTATTAACAATTTAATATTGAAGTCTTCCCATATTGGTACGACTTTGCTTAGAAACTTAATTAAAGTCATCTCAATTTGGCACGACTTCTCAACAACAAAGAAGTCTCTCTATGTTGGCACGACTTCAACTCATTTTAATTGAAATCCATTTATGTTGGCACAACTTTTTTATTATAAAATTGTGCCATTTTGGCACAATTTACTTTTCGCTGGAATTTAAAAAATTTCTGCACAACTTTAATAATTGCTAAACTAAATTACACCATTGTGTAAAAAAAAAACAAAAAAAAAATTGAAAACAAATCATTCTTTACACCTTAAACAGTTAAAATAAATAAATGGAGATAATTACTTTTCGGCTTTTTTTGTCATTTCAGTCCTTTTTGTCGTGTAGTACCCTTTTTGTTTATCAAAAGAAAGTGGGTGATCCATTTTGTAATAGAAGAAATATTAATTACCCAGACAACTACTTAAAATTATATCTTACTTAAAATTATATAAATGACGTTTCTTTTATACAATTTCCGACTATTTATTTTAAAATATCATTATTTCCAATAAGTTTGAGTCTTTTTGAAATGTAGTGTTTCACATATTTATTTTATATAATTTAGAATGTTAATTTAATAATTCTTTTCTATTATGAATTGTGTTTGAGATATGTATTTTAAAACATCCTAGAAAGATACTTTTGTTGATCAATTATATTACTGTTAAAATAATATGATGAGTTAAGGAAAGGTGAATTAATAAAGAAATAAAAAAAGAACATATATCAAGAAAACAAATACACAACTCAATTCAAGACCAACCCTCCAACATTTTTTAATATGAAGATTTTGCAAATTTTATTTACTAAAATATTATTTCAGTTATGTTGTGTTTGTTTATAAAGATATAAAGTTCATGGAAATGAATTAGAAATGAAAGTGTGAAAAATATATTAGAAACACCAAAAATAATATAGGTTTTAATTAACAAATTTTCTTCAATAAAATGAATAATTTATCAAGACAATTTACATCCAATTATTTAACTAAATAACAATGAAATATTTATAACAATTTATTAGGCGAAAATGGATGAGAACTATGTTGGTTACATACAGATTATAAACATTGATAATGTATTTAATAATTATACCATTAATTCTAATAAATAAATATTTTATAAAATAAAAATATTTAACCCACATAATTAATTAAGCTTTTTCATCTTATTAATTATACCATAAATATTTTATATTATAACTAAATATAAATATATATTCTTTATAATACATTAAAATAGAAAGTATTAGAACAATAAATAAAATAAATAAAATTAAATATTTTATTAATATAAATTTTATATTATGGAAAATAATAATTAAAATGAAAAAATAGATTAATAGATTAAATTAAATAATTAATTAATTTAATATTTTATTAATAGTAACTTTTATACGATGATAAAACATATAATTAAAATAAATTCAAATATTAAAATAAAAAAATACCTAATTTAAATTTTATATTCTTTAAACTAATGTATTTTTAATATATTCTTATTTTGAAATATAAATTTTTCATTTATTTAATTTATTTTAAGCCTCGTTTATATTTTCAAAAATATATTTCTTTGTATCAAATTATTTTAAAAAAATTATTTAACAAAATATTTTTTAAAGATATTACTATAAAAAATTATTTATTATATCAATAAAATTAATTATATTTTTTTCAATTTTATACTATTTTTTTAAGTCAAACAATTTGTTTTGATTAAAGTAAGAGTGCAATTTTTGTTTTTCAAAGCAGTTTAAAAAGATTAAGTTATAATAAAAAAATTCAAATGAAAAATGAGAATTATAGATTTGTAAGACATAACAGAAGTATACAGTATTTTCGCTTTTACAAAATAATTGTTGATTATCGATATTGCTAATATATGTAATATTGTAAAATAATTGATTTAATATTTCAGAAGAATTTTGGAAAATATTATTAAATAAAATAATTGATAATTTTGAAACACTCCTATTAAACTTTTTTATTATATACTAGCGTAACACATCATGCGCTATCGTGCCCGTGTATGATATTTTAAATATGCGTGATATTATAATGTTATTAAGTTAATATATAAATTAAAATTATATTTATTAAAAATAAAGTAAAATATATCAGAACAGATAAAATAATAATCATTGATAAATAAAGAAGAAGAGAAGAAGCAATAATATCCGATTTTATAAAAAGTTTGTAAAAATAACAGTCAATTTTTTAAAATTTAATAAATTATTATATTTAAAGGGTAAAATCAGTATTTTGAAAAATGGACACAAAAAAGAGAATCCCCTTTATATATTGTTATAAATTTTTAAAAATTTAATAAATTATTATATTTAAATGGTAAAATCGATATTTTGAAAAATTGACACAAGGAGAATCCCCTTAATATATTATTATAGATTAACTATTTTAAAATATATTATGAAAATAGGAAAATTTAAAACCTTCTTAAATGTTTTTTTTTTTAGAAACTTGTTCCGGAATATACACACTTGAAATTTGTATTCTCTATTACACTTTTCATTATATCCTTTAGTTTTCAAAATACATTGATTTTAATATTTAAAAATTTATTATAAACTGTTTCGATACATAATATTTCATCTTTCTACCACTTGAAATTATTTTCTATCGCTGACGTTAACCAAGGTATTTCTTTATATTTATATATACATTTCATAAATATGAAAATGACTAATTTGTTCTTTTAGTTTAAAGTTTTTTTTTTCAGATTTGTAATCTGGAAATGTTTAGATTATGCAAATCAGAATTAAAAATATTTTTTTATTTTACAATTCGGAATTAGTGATTGTATAAGAATTTTTTTTATAGATTATGTAATTTAGAGAGTATTTTTGACTTTCAGATTAAATAATTTGAAAGTTATTTTTCTTAAAAATTGTTTTAAATTGTATGAAAAGTATTCTTAATTTTAGTAATTATTTTTAACTTATAAATTACATAATCTAAATATTTTGTTTTGTATGAAAAAGGTTTCGGATAACATTATTTGAAAATATTTTTTCACAAAAGAAAATTTTTAGATTGTGTAATCCTAAATCCTAAATTCTGGATTGTATAAAAAGAATTCAAAAGTCACTTTCAAACAAGGAGTGAAAGAGCCACCACAAAATGCAATCTGATATGTTATCTTCTTCTAAGTGAAAAAAAAAAAAATGGGAGATAAATAATATAGGATTAGAAAAAAGATGAAAAGAGACCAGAAAAAAAAGATGATAAAATATTACGACCTTTTTCTTTCTTTTAGATACCCCATACCCATAGAAGTTCATGAAGAAACCACTAGAGTGCATGAGGAAATACCCCCAATGACCAAAATTAACTTTTACTTACTAATAAAACTAAAAGATTACAACTTAAAACGAATACATGATATGTTTTGTTTTGTTGATTTGAACATGTGGGTTAATGTATCAGTAGAGTAAATTCTTGAACACATTATACGGAATTTTAAAAGATTTTTATCATTACATTAAACTATGACGGAGGTGTATGACGAAAATACAGGGTGCAACAAGGAAGGTACTGACCCAAAATCTAGCCCAATTATATTGATGAGATGTCTAATCCGGTCCATTACTTGCAGTCCAAGGACACCGCCATCATGTGAGGCATAAAATATGAGAATCCAATAAACACAAGAATATTCCTTCGTCTTCTCCAACTATATTATCTCCCAGCTTTGCATTTGTGAATCTCTGATTGTCTTCTATCTATTCTAAATCCCTTTCTTTTCAATCTTTCTCTTCGATCCCATTTCCTAGATCGGCTTGCTTCTACCATTGTCAACTAATCATGGTTCTTCACAGAGAACTAGACCATCTTCTTTTATCCTCTTTCAGCGACCCTCCCAAAGGTAACTCTTTTATTTTCTAGGAAATAAAAAACGCATTTTTTTTTTTATTTTTCAAAATTTGAGCTTATTGAATTTCAATGATTGAATCTTGCGTGGCCAGATCGATGTTTATCGTATTCTTAAATTAATTAGTAATTTTGTTGGAAATGATTAGATGGGTTGAAATCCAGTGGCATGTCCATCGAAAAGAAGATAGAGTTCCTTGAGAGCTTAACTGGAAAGGTTGGTATTCTGTGTATGTTCATAATTATGTGTATACTGTGTTTTCAGTAACTATTGGTGTTTATCTTCTATTTGATATGGAAATGTAATGGCTGTTTTTGAGAAACTCATTAATGTTATCACTTTCTTTTGATTCTTGGCTATAAATATCTGTCTTCTTTTTGTATATGGACTTGCAAAACATTTAATTTAATACATTTGGTAATCGCATTATGAAACCAGTGAGCTATTGTTATTTTCATTAAGTGGCACGGTGTTTTATGACTGGGTGGTTCTTGTTTGGAGGACAAAAATTTAAATTAACAACTCTAATCACAAATGTTGTCTTTTTGAATGTTTTAAAGTCAAGACGGTTTAATAATTTGTCTATTATTGTATTTTAAAAGGGTGCATAAGGAATCATTGACTAGTCGAACGTGAGCTATTGTTTGTATGGAATATGAGTTATTGTTTCGTGGATCTCTCGTTTTAGAATTTTTACAGCATTTAGGTTAATGTTAAAGTTTTTTCTCTACATTGTATGGGGCTGATCTTTGCTAATTGTTGTGAGTTCATATATTTACCTTCTCTGAGTGATAACAATCACAAGATATTAGTTTTTTGATTTCACTATATTATGTTATTGATACTTGTGTTACCTGTTTAGGTCACAAATCGAAGGTCCCGTAGGTGGTTAAATGACCGTCTCTTGATGGAACTAGTACCGCGTTTAAATGCAGATGAGATTAGAGGCTTATTTGCCCCACCACCATGGGGTATTTATCTGACTCATCTGCTGTATGTGTTATTCATAGCTGCCTTGTTTCTTTTCTTGATAAGGCAATATTGCATTTAGACCAACAAGAATTGAACTCTTCCACAGAATGCAAGATATCTTACTAAATTACATGGTTTTCTTTTTTAGCAAACAATTTATTACATCAAATCTATATAGAACACGTTGAAGTGAAGTGACTTTGAACTTTCTGTAATGAAATCTATATAATTTTGTGTATGTTAAAGGTGATTGGATTCATTTTACAGGTGATGAAGTTCCGCCTTCTACATTTTCCATGACTAACATAGAGGAATGGGACCGATTCAGGAATATAGACATGGATAAAGAGGTTATATAGTTATATTTTTAACTTCTCTCTTTTGTAGACTCCATCTTTGTAATTTTTTACTGTTTAAGAAAGCATTTTGGTGAACCTGCAATTGAACAAACATATATCTTCACTTGCTGTGGTGACAACTCGCAAGTATCTCATGATAGATTTTGTTTGCTTTGGCAGGTTAATATAATTAGTTCCATGGAGAACTCCATGGAAAAAAGGAAAGGTCACATTGATGCTGACAAGATGGCGGTGTTGAATGGTTGGCATAGAATCGACTGTAGAACAAGAGATGCACTTCGCCGCAGTTCTCTTTCTGAGCTCATCGACAATTATGAGGTATAAATCTTATTCATGATTGATATTTTACCCCTCTGCATCACCAAATCATTATGTTGTGCAGAAAAGGGGCCAATATTGGTGCTTAATTTTTTCATTTGCTCGAACTAATTACAAATATGCATTTTGGCATGTATGGAACCTTTTGCTTTAGGAATGTTTACGGACATTCATAACAGCAAGCACAGATGGAGATGTTCTTGAATTGCAAATTCAGGATCCTTTCCATAGATTGCTTCTGCATGGAGTTTGTGAGGTAATATGCTGCTCCATTTGTTAATGGTGACAGCTAAACACTCTATTATATTATCTTTATTCATGCACAGAAAATTAAGATTTGAGAAATACTGCAAATACAAATAACAACATTTTGTTCAGGTAAAGAAATCATCAAAGAGCTGTAACCTGGAAAATGTTTTTGTTTTGAATGTTACCCCAAATGTCAGATTTTTTTTTACGTGGACAACAGAAAATGATTTACAAACCAAAAATCAGATAATATTTTTCATAGGATATGTTAAACAAACCAAGACTTTTGTTTGAGGGAGTGCACTTAATTTGGACGAAATTTAATTTAATTTGGTGAAATATTCTGTGAACAGTTCTACAATCTGGCATCGGATACAGTGACAGATTACAAGTGTTCGAAGATTACAAAGATAAAGAAGAAGAAAAAGGGTTCTCCTGTGCTCCCAAATATCACTCTGTCCCATTTTCTGAAGATGTCCAAGGAAGGAAGTTGGTAGTTTCTTGAGGCAGAGTGTGGTGGTCCATACAATAAAGGGTGAATCACATAGTGTTGTACCAGAATGAACAATGTAGAATATTTAGTATTTCTTTAGAATATCATTGTAAATTGCTGACATCACCTGTACTTTGATTGGCTGATACCATCGATCAACGCAAGTTGTTGATTGTTGGTTTTCATTGTTGTAGCTCATCATTCTGATTTCAACAAATATCATATTTTAAGTTTGGATTATTATTATGTGGATATGAATCAGGGTCCAAATTCTGAGTGGTTTAACAACAGGATGGAAATGATAACTTAATTCTTGTATTACTTTCTCGTCAGAAAAGTATCTTATCTTGACATTCATTGAAAAGAGTAAAATCTAAGTTTATCATTGACTCTTTTAAAGATTAGTTTATTTGAAGGAACTATTTTGTCAAAGAATTTGCATTACCCATTTTTATTGACTATGAAAGTTCTACGTATGAATTAGTTTTCGTGTAAGAACATTTTTCATTTAGAAATTGTACGAAGGAGGATAATGCTTATTTTTTTGTATAATTAAAATTCGTATTAAATACTATTTTAAATATATAAATCCTTTAAAAATTATTGATATTCAGTTTAGAGATAAAAATGAAAAGATAATTTTAAAATGATAATAAGTTTATAAAATCAAGTGTAAAAAATAAATTAAAACAACTGAGAATCTTTTTAAAATTAATTACAGAAGTAGTATATAGTGCCTCTAACCGAAATGATCTATTTAACATTTGTAATTGGTCCTGAATAATTCATTTTCTCAGTTGGTAACGTATAAATTATAAGTGAAATAAATATAATGTGTTTATCGAAAGAGTAAAACTATTTTAATAATTGTACATATAATAATAATAATTATTACTATTTTTAATCTACATTTAAAATAGTTAAACGGTTTGGGATCGTAAATTGCAATTTAAAAAAGGTTGGGAGAGATGTGAAATGTATTTTTATTTTTTTAAGCAAGAACTATGGTCGTTTATTACTGCTGAATATGACAATTCTACACATGAATTGGTTTTCGTACAAGACTCAATTTGTAATTGAAAAACATGGTTGGATCACTATCCATGGCAACTTTTATTGACTACGTCAATTGCTGCTGCTGAAAGATATGTTGCATGTGAGTAAATCCGTTTTCACGTAGCAAGTAATTACTCACATGTTGTATTTGTTATGTTTTTACAACAATTTCTAAAACATTTATAATAAATTTAATTTAAATTAATCTCTTTTAAATTATTTTATTTTAAAAATATTTTTAGAAAATAATTTAAATTTATTAAATTTCAACTTTTTAACACAGTGTATTACTTTTTACAGGTGATTGCTGTTTGAGTTGGTTACTTGTATATTGCTGGTGTGATTAATTGACATTTTCTTTTCGTTCACCCATTTTATAATCTTATCAAAGAGAATAAAACTGAATACTTAACAATTCTTTGACTAGAAAATAAATTAATTTAAAAGTGAAATTAGGTGTTATTAGAAATCTTTATAAAATTACGATTTAGCACGGTAACAAAATCTATGGTTACATTATTTATGGATTGACTAAAGTGACCAGTTAAAAAATTGAAGATTTTACAAAGCGAGAAATCCAAATGAAACACGTCTCATTGGTTTGAACTTTGATGAGTTTGAGCACTGAAAAAATCAGTTGGCACGTCAATGGCAAAGAAACCTGTGAAATACACTCTGGTATGTGTCTCTCCCAATTCAGTTTTCCCCTTTCTCATTACATCCTTAATATGAATCATAGTGAGCTGAGTTCGAGTCGATAACCAGGTTGACGCGTTTACTGAGTCAGTGTTCAAAGGAAACCCTGCAGCAGTGTGTCTCTTAGAAGAGGAGAGGGATAAAGAGTGGTTTCGAGCAGTGGCAGCTGAGTTTAATTTATCTGTCACAGCTTACGTAACTCGCATCACCGAGTCCCATCACAACCTTAACTCGCTCCATGGAACCTCTAGCAATCCTCGTTTTCACCTCCGATGGTTCACTCCTGTTACTGAGGTAAATTTACCGGCTTCACCAGAATGGATATAATAAAAAATTTATGATTTTTTAAGAATTATTTTATCTTATTCATGTACCCTTTTGCAGATAGAGCTCTGTGGCCACGCTACCTTAGCTTCAGCTCACACTCTGTTTTCATCTGGTTTGGTGGATACTGATGTTATTGAATTTGTGACGCTTTCTGGCGTATTGACTGCAAAAAAGATCCCAGCGATCAATATCACCCGGGACTTAGATTTGCAAAAGGGTCAAGCTAAGGATGGGTTTTATATTGAAGTGAATTTCCCTGTTGATCCTGTTATAGAATTCAACTCTGAGGAGACTTCCCAAATTTCTGCTGCATTGAATGGTGCTTCCATAATTGATCTAAAGAAGACACAAGATGGAGATGACTTATTTGTAATAATTCCTGTCTGTTCTCTTTGGGTTTCTGTTATTGTTATTGTTATTATCTTTCATTGATCTTATTTTTGGATGAATCTCCATGTTTGTTAACCAGCTTGATTATTGAAATAAGAACAGTATGTATCTCTTGTTAGTATGTAACTTCCACTTTTACCTGCAAAATAGCAAATACGTTTTAAGCAATTTGTGTGCATTGAACATTATGAAAGTTGCAAATTTTCCTAGGTTGTGGTCGAATCTGGAAGAGCTGTCGAAGAACTACAGCCGCAACTTGATGCAATAGTTAAATGTCCTGGAAGGGGGATAATTGTTTCCGCGATTGCTCCTCCCGGCTCAGGATTTGACTTCTGTAGTAGATTCTTCTGCCCAAAATATGGAGTCAATGAGGTTAGAGGCTGAGAATTTATATTTATAAGAAGTGGTTGACAATTTAGTCTATGATGTTCATCCAAAATTGCCTTGGGGTCCAAGCATGGGTGGTTCAAATTGGTTATGAACTCATCATTCTGGATGCAATTTTGGAACTGCAAAATCCTTTTATTAATGCCACTTCTCTTCTTTCCTTTCGTTTGTTTTACCTTACAACCTTCAGCTTTTCTAGCTGATCTGTGGTCAAGTTTTACTAGTCACAGCAACCAGTTCAATGTTTTCAATTATATTAGAAAAAAAATCTTTAATTGAAGACACATAATATTCTTTTACTACCTATATTTACCATGTCCATAGTTGGATCATTTAGAATAAAGCGAAGGATACAATGGAAAGCAAGACCAATCGTACATTCCAGCTCAATATATGAAAGTAGAATTAAAGACATAATATCAAATAACTATAATATTTCCATTCAGGATCCTGTTTGTGGGGGTGCTCATTGTGCATTAGCACCCTACTGGAGCAAGAAGCTAGGGAAGTGTGATTTCAATGCTTACCAGGTACTCTTCTTCGCCACATTGTGACTAATGATTATCTTTGTCTGTTGTTACTGTCCTACTAACATGCAGATTACATATTGTGACTAATGATTATCTTTGTCATTGTTACCGTCATACTAACAACATGCAGATTACATTCGTGCAGGCATCAGCTAGAGGGGGAGTTCTCAATGGTCATCTTGATGAACAGAACCAAAGAGTGATTTTGCGTGGAAAGGCTGTTACTGTAATGGAAGGCTGTGTTCTGGTCTAGTCCTGTTGTTAACATTGCAGAGTTTGTAATAGCACCAATGTTTTAGATGACACCAAGCACTATACTGTGGCGATACTTTATTATTATCACACAGTAACCTTCTGAGTCGTTTCTATGTATGTTTGTTTTAATCCAATTATGTATTTGATCTTTGACCTCCACTGGTTTTAAAAGCATTTTTTTAAATATCTAGCATTATCTCATCACCCTTTTGCAGCTTAAAATTTGTGTTAGATCCGTTACTAAACATAATACTTATATGATATATGATACAAAATTATCTGATAGAAGCAATCATGGGAGACGCAAACGAAAGAATAAGGACCAAATCCTTCATCCATGAACGACAATGTGCCTTCGTCTTATTGTATTGAGCACAAGACGTTGACAAAAGGAGCAGTTGCTGGACTTACTTCTTCAAGAAAGTTGATTTTGATGATGACACCAAGCCCACAGATGAATTAGAAATTGGAAGTCTTGTATTTTGTTTTTGATATAATTTGCTTTTGTAATATGTTGTGGTTGTTGTTAAAGTATCTTAAGTTTAGTTTAGTATGCGACAATATAACATCATTGAGTCATTTAAAGAGATTTTTTTTTCTAAACTACACGGTGATCGATTCAAGTTGTACCAAACTAAATAAAATAGTTAAATGTTAAAACAGTTAAATGTAGTACTCAGGAGTTAACCTAAGGTCGTCTCTTAGTTATTTTTGTTTTCAATCAAAGATTCTAGATGCAATATAGGAGGGTTTAGCAAATTCGTAAAATAACAAACAATTCAATAAAAGAGTGATTAAAGGGATATTGATTCTCTTATTTGAATGTAATTCCACCTATCACAGATCACCAAATTAAATACTCTGTTCATATATCTCATGAAATCGAAATTAAACTACTAAGCAAAGATTAATAGGACTTCATTATGCAATTAAGCAAAACACACATCATTTAATCAACACCAATTGATTAAGCATCAGTGAGAACATCCAGAAACAACAACCCAAAAACATTAAGCATGATTCAAGTCTATTTCAAATGCAAGAACAAGAACCCTAACAACATGCCTTGAATTTGTATTCAACAATAAAGCATTGATTAAAATGACGAAAAGCAACATAAACAACATAAAATATGAACAAAATCTCAAGATTTCATTACATTCTCATCAAAATTAGTTCTCTATGGGATTCAAATTAGAACCAAACCAGAATGAAAATACATTATAGAAGGGAGAAACTGAACTAGAAATGTAAATAATCAAACTAGAATGTGAAACCCTAACATGGGTTCTGTCCGAAATGAACCAAAACGTGAATGTAGAGTTACTAAGGCTCTTCAAGCTCTCTAAAAACGGAACAACTAAGTGAAAAAACGAGAATGAATGGTTATGAACCCTAAAGCCCTACAAAACTCGTGGTCACATAAACAAACATGTCCCAAATTACAAAACTATCATTCTAGGCAACATAATTACAAAACTACCATTATGGACCCAAATGCTGATATCGAAACAAGGGCTAATCTGGAAACAAGGGCTGATGTGGCACATATGATGTGTCACTGACGAGGCACTTTCTCTTCACAAAATAAATGTCAAAGCCCAAAAATGCTTCACAACAAAACTTGAAATAATTAAGAAACGATAATTAGCCCAAATAAATCCAAATTAATTAAAATTCGAATTACTGGCCCAATAAAGTCCAATAAATGAAAATGCACTAATAATAGACAATTAAGCACTAAATATTTCTCTAAATGAGTACAAAAAGGTAAGAAAATAGGAAAAAATAATGGCTCATCAGTGATAATATCATCACTTAAGATAATTGATTCTTGTAGAGAAAATATTCTTTTGTGAAAGCCGTGTCAATAATCAATTATCATTTTATAAGAATCGATCATTGATGAAACGAAAATCTGCAGTAAAACACTTTTTGAACAATAATGCAACAATAAAACCTAATTATTAGTGGGAGTTGTAATATGAATATTCATTTTCTAAACCTAATTAAGAAATTGGCTTTTATAAATCAAGTGGGGAGTTTACTTTGAAAAAAATAGAAGTTAGAAAAGTCAATAAAACTTGAGAACTCTTTGTCAAAGGTTTTGAAAAACTTAGTGTGGATAGAGCGATAACTTTCGTCAAGTGGGATCTTGAGTGATTGAGTATTGTTGTTGTTGCTAGGAGAAGTTGTTCATCCTTTGTGTGATTCAAAGGAAGTGTTCATCCTTTGTGGATTCAAGGCAGGTCTCTTTCATCTCTTGTGGTTTTAATAAAGGCGTTGTCTTTCCTAAATTGTTCTTACTCTTATTTGTAATTTTAGTTTATTTTAGTGTTTAATTAATCCCTCTTTAAGATATCTTAGGTAGAAGGAAGACAACTCTTAGAGAAGAGTTTTTAGAGAGATAGAGTGTTTCTAAATAATAAGATCCTTTTATAAATTTTTTATTTATATTTAAACGTTTTATTATTAAAATAGTTGAATCTTATTATTTTAAAATACTATTATTATCATTCATAAAATACAATTTTCTAGGTTTTCACATGACTGCTAAGTTTTTACATTATTTATCTGCTGATCATCATAAAAAAAGTTGTTCTTTAATGTTAAGTTTGATTTTAAGAAGAGAAAAATTTTAAAGAATATCTTTTTATTAAAAAATCATTTCACCCGTCTCGATTTTTGTCCAAACATAAAATACTTCATTACACGATTTTAACACAAGAATGTCAACGAAGTTTGAATATGGTGCAATAGCAAATGTCTGAAATTTCTAAAACTTTTTGATTATGAGAAATTGCTATTGATTGTCTAACAATGTAAAAATTAGAATGTGTTAATTTATTTAATAACATGTCAGAAGACAATTTTTTTTCATAATATCATAATTATTTTAGATTATTAACTTATACTAATTTACAATAATTATTTTAATAAATTAAATTTTTTATTATTATTACTAAACATATGCATTATTTTTTTCTGATAATAAAAATTAATAAAATTATTATTATTATTATTATTATTATAAAATTGAGTACAAATAATTTTTATAATTTTTTTGTTCGTTTTTATTTATATTCTAGGTTCTTTTTTAATTAAAAAAATGTTAAGTTTAAAAAAAAATCAAATAAAAACAATAACAGTTAATTTTAAATAAATTGTCATTTAAATCATAATATTGATAAAATAGTTATTTTAATTTTAAAAAAGTTAAAAAGTTAAAATGAAAACTAGATGTGAACACAGAGAGGAATTCTCTTGGTAGAAATTATGAAATTAAAAATTATGAAAATATCTATAAATTTTTTAAACATTAATGAAATAAAGTTGATAAAGTTAAAAAGTATTTGAAATATTTAATTTTTTTGGTATAAACAAAATTAATGACAATAATATTAAATTATTATATTATAGTAAATAAAATATCTTTATGCAACTGTGGTGGTAAGATTACATATGAGTAAGAATTAAAAAGCAAAAATTATATAAAAATATCATCAAAATAATATTTTACATAATAAAAATAACCAACAAATAAAAATATTAAGAAAGACTAAAAAGATAAGATGAAAAAAATGTATGATTAAAGACATGATAAGATGGAGAATATCTTGAAGTTCTAAGAAAATTTTTTAAATATGAAAATAGTGAAACTGATGGGAGATAATGAAAGTTGTTTTTGTAAAACAAAAGTTTTTCAAATAAAACAAATAATAAGGATCAAAGAGAATAAACAAAGATACGTTTTTATATTATCTGACTTACATAAATGAACATCTGAGAGTCAAACTTTTTTTTGTGAAAAAAGATAAATAATAAAAATAATATTAAGGGGTAAAAATAATCAAATATGAAACCTAAAATCTATTTTATTCATTGAAACTGATAATATACCTTTTGAACATAACCACATAAAAAGAAAAAAAGTGTAATTAAGGTTATGATAATAAGGAAAGTACCTTAGAGATATATATGGATTTTGTAAATATAGAGCCAGGAAAATAATTAAAAGAGACATATATATATATATATATATATATATATATATATATATATATATATATATATATATATTATGTCACCTAATAAAATGGAAACTTTAGTAATTTAAACATGAATGAGATGCGGATGAGATATGCGTATAAGAATGGGGACGAGACTACTCCCCATACCCAATTGAAAAAATTATGTATTATTCGTTCTCATACTCGTACTCGATCAATGTGAGAATTTCCTGTCAAAATGAGAATGAGTTTGGGCAATACTCACGGGAACAAGTTCATTTGTCATCTCTACATACAACACAAATACAACAAAAACCAAGGAGCACATTTGTGCATAGCCATGAATGAGTTCTCCTAAAACAATCATGATCAATGGGAATGAAAGTTTAAAAACTGACCTCAATACAACAACTAATCGAACAAAAAATTTTCCCAAGAGAAATCCACCACAAAAGATGAAGAAAGCCCTTGTTTTGGTTGAGAAAGCAGCTCCCAACACGCATAACTTTGTCGCTGAAGAAAAAGACCTATGTTGCAACAACTTTAGTGACCAATTTATTTGGTAGCCAAAACCTAGGTAGGTAATGTTAGTGACCAATTTAGAGACAAATTCATAAAAGAAACTATTTTAATTACCAATTTAGAAACCAATTATATGGGGAAATTTTACTAGAGTTTTACTGCATTTTGGATTGTAATAAAACTTGTAACAAATGATGTTATAAAACTTGTAAACGTTGATTTTATAAACTTTATTGTTTATTCAAGTTTTAAATTTCCGCATTTTTGGGAAATGAAATTATAATAAATGATGTTTAATGTTTATTTCTATTTTACTTTATCTAAATTTGTAATATCCGGACAAGATGTTACACCTCACATGTAACTGACTCCCGAATCCAAATTTAGTTCAAAGACTATTATTTTTTTAAAGGTTTTCTATAGTTTTCCATAATAATCTATGATGACGACTCCTCTATATCTTTTAAATTATATTCGTTGTCCCGTTGCGATTTAGGTTGTGATAATTATGTATTCACACTTGGGTGTGGTCCAATTACATGAAGATTATCCAGACAAACAATTATTGCAAGATCAACAATGGAATCTAAGTTTGTTGCACTCGAAATGGCTGGTAGTGAAATTGAGTGGATGAAAAATTTCTTAGCAAATGTTCAACTAAGAATGAAACCAACTTCATTTGTGTCAATACATTGTGATTGTCAATCGTTAATAATTATAGTTGAAAACAAGAATTACAATGGAAAGAACAAACATATACAATTGAGGCATAATTTGGTGAAGTAGCTACTAAAGAGTGGAACTATTTGCATTAACTATATGAAGTCAAGACGAAAATCTAGCAGATCCTCTGACTAAACCCTTAGGAAGAAACATGATATTAGAAACATTGAAGGGAACATGACTTGAGCCACATGCAAACAAACAAGTGATGGTAACCCAACCTTTGTGATTGGAGGTCCTATGAATAAGGTGCATATGGCTAAAAACATGCCACTTGTTAGTTTTGACAACATTAAATTGATTTTAAATTAATTATGTTCATTCCTATGGTGTGTGAAGGTGCTAGAGATTGCACTATCAAGAGGTTAAAATTTGTAATTAAAATTTTGTGGTGTAAGAATTTCAGTTTAAAAATAGTTTTTACTTATTTTCATGTCCTTTACAAGTGGTATATGCTTCGAAGCATATGCTTGATGAAATCACGTATATGAGTGTTAGGTGTGGTTGTTTGCATGAGATCTTGGCATGATATCTAGAGCACTCATGAATATCGAGCACACACATGGCCTAATAAGTGCAACACAACGATAACAATAAGAATTATGGGGGAGTGTACTATGATTGATAAACCGCTAACACACATCAAATGTCTTTGGTTCATATAGCTTGCTATACCAAATACATTGTGTGTTAAGTTTCTCAGTTTAAGACTGGTTTATATAGCTTGTTATACCAGCTCTTATGCATTATATCTTATATGATTTTTCTATCTTTTTGCAATATGTGAAGATTGTTGGAAAACAAAGTAAGGCAAAAGATATCTCTACTCCCTTCACTCCTTATATAGAGTAAACCTAGAGTTCGTTTCCTTGATTCAGTTTCATGCCTTACACATGTTGCTATTTTTTGCCATAGTTTGTGGTCTTGAAGGTACAAATTAGTTGTTAAGCTTAAGCCGCAAGAGTCACATGAAGTTGCAAATTTGATGTCGCGAGATGTGGAACGTTGCTGCAAAGATTGTAACCGCAAGCCTCCAAAATACCTATAAATAATAGCTTTACTCTCCTTAAAAAAACACTTCACTCTCATTTTTTCTCTCTTATATTTCTTTTATAATGTTCTGGGTATATTTAATCTTTAAAAAAACTTCTTACTAGTTCAGAGATCTCGAAAAAAAAAATCTATTATATTGTAGAAAATTCGTGTAACACACCTGAATAAATCTTAAAAACAGTAAATATACACGTCTCAAGAATTTTTTTTATTCGTGTTTTTAGTCAACTTTTACGAAAAAAATATAGTTGAGTAGTTGACACATCCAATTGGAGAATATTACAAATATTTATTATTCAAGAGATTATATAAATTATCTACAAGAAACCTCACAATAGATTTAACACAAAATCTTTAAGATTTTCAATATTACCTTGATTAATCCGATCTTGTTCGCAGTGAAGTTATGATTAGAAATACTTATTAATTCAATGAAAAATCCATTATATATCTAAAATAATCTTGTGAAAATCTATTCTTCCATTTTCATCCGTTAAAAAATAAGTTATTTAGTTGTATTTATTTTATTTAAAAATAAATGTAGTTTGAATTACTTTTTCCTAAAATTGAATGTTAAAAATAAAAAAAATTATATAAAAAACCTCCAATCAGATAAATGATTTTTAATGATACTTAATACTATTAATCTAAAAAATTAAGATAAAGAGAGACTATAAACATGTATTATTAAGTTATTAAAAAATGGAAAAACTATGTATGATGAATGCTGATAAAAAGACAGAAAACAGAGAGGCATGGACGAAGGTTTCCCGCACTTTAATCAGTGGAAAAATATGTGTATAAAATGTTCAAACTTAAACATGTCTACATACACGAAACTATGCAGACTCAAATTCCACAGCTAGCATTTATTATGAATGAAAATGAGACAATGATAATAATACAAAACAAAGGTTTCTTTTAGACAGCGGAGGTAAAATTGAAGTTTGCGCATGTAGTTCGGATTCCAAAGAGCAAGGAACTGAAACCCAATCTTGAAGCGGCCAGATCGAACTGCAAGAGATTATTCTCAAGTTGATAACCACCAATCACAATCGAAGTCCTCGGCGTCTCACCACCATTCACAAACCCGAGACAAAGCACCTTATCGCTCACACTCACCATCGAGTTCGCTCCGAAAATCCTCCAAATCGTCTTCTGGTTCTGCAAAACAAGCTCAATGGT
>Ga0214542_1005236_pt1 | contig 24910 bp, 10 predicted proteins | sample CNSS1metaG_FD_160096 | JGI IMG/M metagenome (GOLD analysis project Ga0214542, IMG submission 160096) | Root nodule microbial communities from cowpea collected in UCLA plant growth center, Los Angeles, California, USA - CNSS1 | ecosystem: Host-associated > Plants > Roots > Nodule | place: USA...
ATATATATATATACATATATATATATAAATTCTTGGAATAGTTTTTTAAAAGTTGTTGGGTTATTTTCTACAAGAGATAGTTACTCAAGGTTGACTATAACACTCAAACAACAATGTAATCACTAGAGTGCGAAAAATCATAAAGGGTATTGCTCGAATTGTATTTTGTATAAACAGGACAATATTCTTAAATGACATGATTAATACCTTCTTTATGTAAATGTTGTCACTCAAATGAGGGATATTCGCTTAAATAATGATATTAACAATATTTTTGTACAAAAAGCATGATTAAAAGTATATGATTAATGTTGAAATACATGACATGATGTGTGCCTCGTATATGTCCTCTTTGTCTAGCCTTTTGTAAGTCACTTATATACATGTATATGCATTATATAAGGTTTGACCTTGGATGCATGGTTTAGATGATCCTTAAGGTTGTTGGAAAGATACTTGGATAATGTCTCACATAATAATGATACATATAAAAACTTGTTAATAGAGATATGTTGACTTTACTTTTTGTTTTGTCATTATAAAAGACCTTAGATGATTGAAAGTTAAATGAGGTTTCAATTTGACTCAATAACAAATGTACATTCGACTTAAAAAATGTTTCATGTAAAGATGATATTAGTCATAAAAATGATAATAGGATAAGACACTTAGAGGCAATGTCTATCCCTTCTTTGTTTTGCTTAATAAGATTTGTCTCATCACCCATCTCGCTTCTCATAGGATGTTTGTTGAAGAATATTTGGAGATTCATTTTACACACGAGAGTGGATATTGATACTTATAGATATTTTTTAATTTTTAATTTTTAATAATATAATTTAAATATAATTATTTAAATATAAACTTGAATAAAATATTCATTTTAAAAAATAATTCAAATAACATTGTACAATAACATATTAATGCAAATAAGTTTGGTAGAAAAAAATAAAATTATATATAATGCACCAAAAGCATAAGCTTTAAATTAATATTTTTAAAAACAAATTAAATTTTGTAAGTCTAAATAAAAAAATACTAAAATATAAAATAATATTGTAAATAATTTTTTCAATAATTAATATTTCTCTTCAAAAATAAATATACCAAACACTTTATTTCTATAAAAATATTTAAATAAAATTCATTAACCATAATTAACAGACAATTAATATCCAGGAGTTAAATACACATAAATATAAAAAAATAATAAATATATATATATATATATATATATATATATATATATATATATAAATCAAAGTATTTAAATGTCAATTTCTTGTAGAATTTGTTTAATATCATTTAAAATCTTTCAAAAGACTAGTATTTATTAGCATTCAAGTGTGCATATAGAAAAATAAAAGTGCATATTTTCGTTATCAAGAATAAATCAACTCACACCTCTCTTGCTATAACTCGCTTGGGCCTTCTTCCCAACTTGTACACTTGTACTTCCAATTTTATTAACCAAACTTTTCAATTTTCTTGAACAAACTATTCACAATGAGAAATTTTGACGAAAGATGACAAATGTTCCTATAATTATAACAATTAATAACATATATTTTTTATACATTTTATCATAATTTCATTCTTTATATTTGCTAATGATTTTTTATAATAGCTATATGATTTTTTCTATTGTATTCATTATTTTGTATTATTATAAAAAATGTGGCCATATACGTTCTCGCGTCAGTATTTCCACCGTTTTATTAAAACGTAGATATAATAATAGAAAAAAAAATTAAATATAAAAAATAATATTAGAGAATAATGTACATTAAAATTTGATTAGAAATTATTACCACTTTTAGAGATTGTATTTATTTATCATATTATAATATTTTTAATTATATTATTTAGTTATTAGTTAATTATTGCAAACTATATTATTATTATTATTTACATTCCATTTTTAAGGTTATGTTTAACTGTGTTATTGAGTTAAGTTTAGTCATATTATTTGTAATTACTAGTTTATTTTTATATTAATCATGATTATCATATTATAACGTTTTTTTTTTACAATTATATTTTTCTTATATTCTATTGTTTCGTTGTAAAAATAGATCTTTTAACAGTGATCTCATTCTTTGAGTAAATGGAGTATAAATAATTTTAGTTGATAAAATAATAAAGTATAAATATAATAAAATATTCATAAGTGTTATACATGTATAGTAATTATTTTTTCCACCAATAACGAGATTTTCTACTTCATTATCTGTAAAATGAATTGCTTATTTTAGAGAAGTAAAACCGTCCCAGAATCAAAGTACAAAATATTATAAAATAACGACATATAACTAAACAGTACATGATAAAAACGCATTACAAATTTGAAATGTAAATATACAACATTGATGAAATTTTATATGTTTTATAACTTTGGACCAATTAATTAAGTCAGGACCATAGATGTTCCCAACCCAAGTTTCATTTTCATAATGATTTAATTTAAAATTTATTTAATCTTTTCTTAAAATATATAAAAATATGGGTATCAATTAATTGCATCGCTGTTGCGACTCAATTTGAAATCTGACCTTAGACACATTAAATAATATTAATAAGTTATTTTTTTTTTATAATTTACAAATAAAAGAATGTCTAAGATTGGTTTGATTTGTGGAGAAACTTTGAAATAAACATAGGTTGAGAAATTCATAGATAGAAAAAAAAAACTAGAAAAATGCACAATATTTATTTTTGCACACCTTGTGCCCATAAAGTCTCTGTATTATGAATATATTTTTCTGACAAATAAATTATAAAAATGGCATATTTGTTCTTAAATTTCTGTCCACGAAAAAAAATTAAAAAGAAAAGAAAAGAAAAGTAAAGGGCGGCAAAAGATGTTTGGTGAAGTTGTGTTTTGAAATGTGATGAAAAGTGATGGATGGAACACCATACAAACATTATCCAAACAAACCCATCTTATTAATGTTGAGTAACGATCAACTGAAGGAGAGTAGAACAAATTAAACAGAATAGCAGAGGCCACACAATGCGACATGAAGACCCAACGTAGAACAATACAACAATGACGCAGGCTTGCATAATGAACCTGCAATCGCTTTGATATACAGTTTCTTTTCATTTTCATCTTGTTCCAATCATGGTGCTGCGTGTGTCCATGCCTCGTGGACCAAGACTGTGTGAAAATGAAAAATACTGAGTTTAAACATATGAAATCAGACTAAAGAAATTTCTGTCTCTTAAACATCATTTTTCTATCGATTACAAATAAGATGATATTTTGACCACTAAATTTTGACAACTTTATCTTACAATTTCGGATGTCATCTTTTAAGTGGTTTTAGAACACAGAGAAATGAGTAAATGAAAAAATGTATAACCACTTAAGAGATATCACTTTATGTTATAAGAGAAAGTTATCAAAATTTAATCGTCAAAAACTCATTTTTCTATAAATAGAGTGCATATCTTATAAGTATATTTTATGAAGTTTGAGATAGATTTAAAATCTATTTTTTAAACTGTGTCATTGTTATATAAAATTTTTCAAATCTCACTTTATAAATTATAGAATTAAATTAAACTTTAGGATCTAGATGCAAAATTGAAAGATACATTTTAGGATATATCGTTGGATCCAAGTGTGAGTCTAAAATCTTATATTAAATAAAAATGAGAAAGTTGATCATATAAGGATTAAAACCCATAAATTCATTGTCTTAAGATTTTGGGTTAAGAGTGATGTTAATCTTTTATGTATGAGTTGAACTCATATCTTATTGATATTATTGTATCTTTTCAATAATTCTTGAAAGATCCAACACTAATATCAGTTAGTTCATATAATGACCAACTTAGATGAGACCGTATCAAAAATACTTTTGACATTAAATATAAATAGAGAGATATCAAAATCATATTTTAAGTTAAAAGTTGTGTAAATATCTTAGTTAAACTCATATTACATTATATTTTTCCGGTGATCTTATCTCAAAACACAAAACACGCAACATATATGTTTAGCATTTGTCACTTTGACATGTGCCGCACATTGGTTCATACAGAATCTAGCACCGTGACCTCTCTGACACATTGATTTGCCAAAAGATATATAAATTTTAGTATTACAAGTGGTTAAAACTTCTTGGATAGTTAAATGTAGACGTAGAAGGCTAAGTTTTGTTGAATTCAATCCAATTGGTTATGGTTGATTTTGTGTTTTGGAACTTCACCCACTGTTTTTGGGTTCTGATTTTGAAGTTCTAGAGTTGCAGCAGTGGCATCATTTTTTGTCTGTCTTTTAATAATCTCCACGGTCTGTTCCTGCTAACAGATAAATACGAAGTTCATGTTGATGACCAGAAAAAATGATGAAAATTAAAGTTGGGGAAACATGCGCACATGAGATGCTTTACAAGTCAGCGAATGCGTCCCAGTGCCTAGTAGAGAGATTAGTATCACCAAAAGTTTAGATTACCATACACACACTCACGTCCAACTCACTCATTATAATTTTATTTATTTCTCTTTAATTATATCACTTCTCTTTTTGCTGTTTTTATTCATTATTTAAAATAAAAAGCAAGCACAAGTAACAATTCCGAAATCCTAAAACGTGCACCTGAACCCATGTCTGCATTCATTATTTGTCCTGTTGTGTACGTGATATACGTACGTTTAGTTTTCTCTAATCCAAAAAAGAAAAAAAGTGGCTCTTTTTAGTTTTGATGAAGATGTACTTAACCGTGGCATTAATTGTGTCCCAATAGAGCTTGGGTTGGCAACAACTAGTGGCCAACAATGACACTTATTATGTTAACTCACCCAGCTAAGGTTGTCTTTAATATCATGGAACATAAACACGTAAGACTTTCCATGAAGTTTTGTTCAGAAAGCATTGTTCGGCCTGGTGGCACCCTAGCTGCATTATAGTTATTGTTATAATTCGTTGTCTTATTTATTGCAAATCGATAAGGATGAATGAGAGTTTCTTTTTTAAATTGGTTGTATTTTTCTTTCCATGGAGTGGCTTATAATTAGTTGATGCAGAAAGCTTCTTTCTGAATTTTCCAAGGAAAAACATTTCTAATCAGGATTAGGGAGAGTGCATATTGTGACTAAAATGTAACCTACTTACGTTGGTTGGTATAATGCACTACTTGTTAATATTCCTTTGATTTTAGTTATTCCGTGCACGAAAAACACATATCTTTTAAATTATAATGCTTTTTTTTAATGGTTTCTTATTTCTCACGCACTAAACATACTTAGAAAGACTAACACGTGATCAACATTATTTAAAAACACTCAAAAAGACCAATGAATAAGACCTTTCTTAAAAATAAGATTGACCGAAAATCAATAAATGGTGATAATAGTTTGATTTAAATCATCTTTTAATTTTTTTTATTACATATCTTTAGACAAGGATTTCAGAACAACCTAGCTATTCTTTTAGATTAAACTGACTTTGTTCTTAAACTTAGCAGAGTATGTAGCAGTTGATTTTTTTTTTTTTTGTTATATTTAACAGAGGAAATAAGAATAAACCTATTCTTAAATTTAAACAAATCAAATTATTATTGATTTTAGAGGCAAACTCATTTAAAATATGTAAAAAAATCTAAAAGATGAGAAGAGAATATAGTGGAATGGAAGGAGAAGCAAATAAAATAGAGAGAAGGCCAAACAATGCATCTAGTGGTGTTGGTGGTGTCGATCTCAAAAGATTCTCCCCAAACATATTGTATAGTTAAAGAATAATAGTAATCAAGGTTCAAAATTATAAAGTTGAAAAAACTTGGTAAATTTGTTCATGAAACATCTTATAAACGTGAAACGAATTAAAAGGGAGAATAATTTTTAGACTAACCATAAGGGAAAAAAAAGTCCAATAATGAGACTGAAACAATATTACTTACAGCATGAGGAACTTTTAACCCCACGTACATCTCATGGGTAATGACATTTTATTCTAAATAGGTTGAATTTAAAGTTAAAGGTGTGAATTAATTAATTTGCATACTTCATATAACTTTTTTAAACATTAGTATGACCTTTCAAAAAGTGCATGTCTATCTTATTCAAAAAATAAAATAATGGTATTTTGACACCCTTTAACAACCATTTGATAAATTATGTAGGAGTAAAATGATAAAAAAAAAGGGTTAAACATGTTTTTGGTCCCTCAAGTTCCAGTTAACTTTATAATTGGTTCCTCTTTGAAACTTTTGACCAATTTAGTCTTTCTTCTTTAGAAATGTATGGATTTAGTCCTTTTAACAAAGATCTTGGTAAGTTTCTTTAACGTTTCAAGGACATTTCATGATAGTATTTGAATTGTGTACATAGTTTGACCCATTTTCACTTAAATATTAACTCAAATATTATTATAAAACGAGTTTAAAACTTCAAATAAACTTAACAAAATTTGATTAAAAGGACTAAATCAACGCATTTCTAAAGATGAAGGACTAAATTGGTAAAAAGTTTCGATGAAAGACTAATTCCAAATTTCACTGAAACTTGAGGGACCAAAAACATATTTAACCAAAAAAAAGTTAAACTTTTGTATTTTAAAGAAAAAAGAGGAAGTAAAAAAATACGAAGTAATGATAGTGTTAAATGGGAATAAAAAAAAATGAAAATACTATTTTAATTTAAAGAATATATATGTGCGTGTGTAGGATTCACACCTTTTCTAGTAAGATTTATTGTACACAATACGCGTTTTATTTTTCTTGAATTTGAAAGATACAGCATATTGCATGCCTTTTCAATGTAACTTAATTTAAAAATGAATGTTCCATTTCCAGATACTAAGAAATGGAACCCAAACGTTCACACTTGGATGAGCATCTGATACTTGGTAATATCCTTGTTCATTTTGTCCCTTTGCTTAAACAAATAGTACTATAAATGCATGTATGGGACTTTTGTTATGTCGTTTTTGGTCAACATGTAGTTTTTTTTTTTTCATCATTGCCTATTGCATTGCTTACTGTACCTCCAAATTACTAACTGCATCCTCACAATACTAGGAAAATACTTAAATATTATTCACCTTTGCACTAGACCACACCACCACTACCATAGTTTCCGCCACCACCACCTCGTATCGTTATTGCAAAGAAAGAATAAGAGAGAGAAAACGCTGCATAGGAAGATGAAGAGAAAAAATACAGAAAAAAAAAAAACTTATTTCGAAAAGTTTTTTTGGAGCATTTTCATATGTTTTGGAAAACTTTTCCTAAAATAAATTTCATATTTGAGTATTTTGGAAAATTAATTTCGGAAGATGTTTCATAAATTTTAGAAAGTTTTTGTTCGAAAATTTTATTTCGGAAAATTTATTGCGCAACACATTTTATACAGTCCGAAAATTTTCTTCTATAAATTATGTTCTAGAAATTTTGTTCAGGGAATATTGTTTCAGAAATCCTGAAAAGTTTGTTCCCGAAAACTTTCTAAATATCTAAACCAAAAGTCACTTTTCCGGAGGGTAAATTGGTCATTTCAATAGTTTGAGCGAGCGTGGGAAGAAATTGGAGGGGTGCAGGAAGTACAAGTCTCATCAATTAAGATTTGGGCCTCAAGACTCAGTTAGATACCGATCAGTTTGGGTCCCTAAATAGTATACATCTTCTTTAAGAAGGGCTTCAAAATATTGGAAAAGTTTAAACTATTAATTGATTAAATTTTTGGATTATATAATCTAAAAAATTAACCAATATTACACAATTTAGAATTAAAAAAATACTTCTGAAGATTTAATTTGAGAATATATTTTAAATAATATAATTTAAAATATTTTTTGATATGAAAATTAATTATATGCTTTTAGATTATAAAATTCAAAATATTATGTAATGTAGTTTTAGATTATGTAATATAAATAATATTATACATTATAAAATTAAAAATATATTTGTTAATTTTGGACCACTTAATCTAAATCTGAAATGTGTTTTCAGATTATTTGACTCAAAATATTTTCAGTTCATGAATAATTTTAGATTTTTACAATAAAGATATAAGAAGAAATTATGTAGGAAGTGATTCAGTGAAGGAGCCCTTCAAAGAATAAGAAAACTCCTCTCTCAGTAGTTTTGATGCATTCTAATATAATACTACTCATAACATTTAATTAACATTAAATAAATGGCAATAAAAGTAACCATATATTATGTGATAACACAAATAAACTAGTAAGACACTTTCTGAAAAAAAAAACTATAAATTATGAAATAACAAGTCGAGAGTTAAGAATAGGGGTGGCAATGTGGGCCGGTCCAGCTCGTTTAGGTCCGGCCCGTATAAGACCCGCACAACGCGGGCTGGCCCACTCTGCACAACGCGGGCTGGCCCGCTCCGCACACTTTATGTGGATTGAAAACACTGACCCGCCCCGTATACTCCTTGGTCCGCGGGCCCGCGGGTTGGCCCGTTTTTTTTTTAAATTTTGATGATAAAACTTTCAATGTTTAAAAATTGAGAAATTTTAAGAAATTCACAAAATTAAGTAAAGATTTTGGGGAATTATATGATAAATTAATAATTCAACATTTTCATCATATTCATACTATGACATATACACATTGTATTCTTTAAATTTTAGCATATTAAAAATTACATAATATTTGTCTTTTTCACTTATACAAGAATTTGAAACATTAATGGAAGAGTTCATAAAAGAAGTAATTAATATACACAAGTGCAAGTTTTTTTTTTTAATTTATGCGGGCTTGTGGGCCGGGCCGCGCGACCTGCGGGCCTATGTGGGCCGGACCTATGCGGGCCTGCAGGTTCACTACCCTGGCCCGACCCGCATTTTTTCTGCGGATCTGCCGGTCGGCCTGACGGGTCACCCCTAGTTGCCACCCCTAGTTGTCACCCCAAGTTAAGAGAGTATGAGATCATGTTTGCAATTCCATTTGCTTAATCAAATGCAAATAGTAAAAAAACAGATTATAAAAGATTTAATGACATTAAAGAAGAGTAAAAAACTTTGATTTTTATCCGCAATAAAAAAACATATTAACTAATGGAACATTTGGGGTGTTTCAACCCATATATCTTTAAAAATGTCAAACACAACTAAAGTTGTTTCAAAATATGAGAGACTAAAATAGAGCAAATATTAGTTGGAGGATAAAAAACAAAATTACTCGATACTTAAGAGACGAAAAATATAATTAACCATATTTTTAAAATAATTTTAAAATATAAAAAATAAAAACTACTTAAAATATATTATTTTGTAAGAGAATTTATTAAAATTTAATTGTTAAAAAATTATTTTCCATGTAAAAATAAGACATTAAAGAATACAATGTTATTCTGTAGGTACATCTTTTTACCCTTTACATAGTTGCACCTAGTTGAGTTTGCCTCTAGAATTGGTAGTGCACACATAGAACACAACATAACACAAAGCACTACATTTTACCATCATTTCATCAGACCAAGTCATTGTCTATTATCGAGACAACATTATAATGCTTTTATCTTCAAAAACCTCTTCTTTTTTTCGTAAATCAAAAACCAATAAAGGTTCTCATATGTTATGATAAATATATTTATATATCATATCAATAAAATTTATTTTTTCGATGATCTTTAATGAAGTTAATTGTACTAGGTATATGTAATTACCTCAATTATGTATGTTTAGTAATTACATTAATTACTTTAAGTACATTAATAAAAAAATTCCCAGAACGCTTAATAATTATGTCGCATTTAATACAATTAAATCATATATACTAATTACCTACCTTAATTAAATAAATTAAATAATTATATATTAAATAATTACATTAATTACTTTAGAAAAACGGGAGAAATGTAAGAGATAAACATAGAAAAAGGTCTATGAAATCGAAGTAGATGTACCGAGAGTAAGAAAGGATTACATGTTTATTCATGAAAAGTGAAAAGGAAAAATGAAAAAAGTTGTGAGTTCGACTCTCTGTTTTAATATTTAGAAAAATAAAATTAATTTGTATAATTTGAAGTTAAAGATGAAAAAGATTATATGTTCGATTCTCAGTGATAAAATTCTAATTACTAATATTTATTTATAAAGAAAACATTATTAAATTACTTTCGAAAGTAAATTTTATACCGAAATATTTTTTAAGTAATGGTCTATTCTTATAATTTATGTAAGATCACATCCATAACGAAAATTTGTTTCTCCTTAAATATATTACGTAGCGAAAGTTGAGTGTGTCTTTTTTTTTTTTTTCTATAAAAATGGAGGATGTAAGAAGAGGGAAGAAGAACATGGAACGTGGCCGCTGGAGAGGGAAGAGATTATGAGTAGATAAAAAATGTTAAGGCTACCAATAACTGACACGTAAGACATGTCTGAAGCGAAAATAAGAGGGAAAAGATAAATTAAAAAGAAAAAAAGGTGAAGTTTGAGAAGAGTCAAAAAGCGAGTGTGTCCAGAGCAAGGAGGTGCATTGGTCCGTTATCTATCGCTAATGGAAAGTGGCAATGGCACTTCCATTTTCCAAATTCCAGTAGAATAGGCAAAGACAACAACACATTCATTCAATTGCAATTATTATTATTATTAATATTATTTGCATCGTTATTTATTATTTATATTAATACTAATTCATGCATCTTGTAATTTGGGTGTGATCACCACTCACAATCTTCAATCCTCTCTACTACAAGACAAAATTTCCATTCCGGCATCTCCTTCAGCCTACATGCACAGATTCCCCCAATTCGTTTAACCCACAAAGCACAACACAACCTCGTTCCATCCTTCTCGACAAAGTCGGTTGTTGTCTTTGTGTTGACGCTTATGGCTATGGCGTCTCTGATTCAGTGTTCGGTTACTTCCTTTTCTGCAACTCGAGGAGGAGACTCTGCTGGCTTCTTTTCCCCCTTCACTACCCGTTTCTCGAAGAACCGCAAGTGTCGGGTTAGATGCTCCTTAGATGATAATGTTTCCGACATGAGCGTTAACGGTTTGTATTTTCCCCTTCTTTTAATTCGATTTTCGATGCTACACTTATCTTAGCACTGTTTTTTTTTTTTTTTTTTTTTTTTTTAATATCTAATAATTTTCACTTTGGGGAGTGTTGGAGGAAAGGGAAATTGAAGGCTGGGATTTGTCACAGTTTGGATAATTTTTTGTTAAACTGTAATTTTGACTATGCAGCACCAAAAGGGTTGTTTCCGCCTGAACCTGAACATTATCGAGGACCCAAGCTGAAAGTGGCTATTGTTGGAGCTGGGCTTGCAGGCATGTCAACTGCAGTGGAGCTCTTGGATCAAGGACACGAGGTTTAGCTCCTTCTCCTTCTGTTTCTCTCTTAATATACTATACTTTCGTATTGGATGATGTGGTATATTATGTCTTAAAGTTATTTCTGAAGCAAAAGGGAGTGATTCCTTCATCGTTGGTCAGTTTGTTTGATTTTGTAATTCAGGTGTTGAGTGCATTGGGTTATTGCAGCTGATGTTTTTTCTTTTTTTATACCTTTTCTTCAAAATTCTATCACTCAGGTGGATATATATGAGTCAAGGCCTTTTATTGGTGGCAAAGTTGGCTCCTTTGTTGACAAACGTGGGAATCACATTGAAATGGGATTGCATGTTTTCTTTGGCTGCTATAACAATCTTTTCCGATTGATGAAGAAGGTAAGCTGTTTTCACTTGCAGTCATATGTCTTCTTCATCTCTAAAACCTAGAGTCTTCCTCCCTCTTTTTCGCCGTGAAACATGTACTGTTCATTTTATTTTTTGTGTACATTTTCGTGGTATCTGTTTGTCTGTAACTTCTTCAATGCTTGGATAAATAGGTGGGTGCAAATGACAATCTACTTGTAAAAGATCACACTCACACTTTTGTTAACAAAGGAGGTCAAATTGGAGGTATGTTTTGTGCTACAATACCTTGCTTCATTTTTATTCATTATTTTGTCTCTCCACAATTTCCACCAGAGCATTGCATTGTTCATAACTTTAGTTTTTGTGCGCAGAGCTAGATTTTCGCTTCCCAGTTGGAGCACCAATACATGGAATAAGGGCATTTTTGACCACCAATCAGCTTAATGTAATCACATTGTATATTATCATGTTTGTTTATATTACATGACTTGGTCGTCACTCATCAGTATTATACAGAACTAGAAAATAATATATTTGAATCCCCAAAAAAGTATATTTGTTCATTTGATTTTAAGTGGGACTATCGTTGTACCTAACATTACATATTTTTTATGCGCAGACCTATGATAAAGCTAGAAATGCTGTGGCTCTTGCACTGAGTCCAGTTGTCAGAGCTCTTGTTGATCCAGATGGTGCTCTCAGGGACATAAGGAATTTGGATAGTGTAAGACGATTCATTATTTTTTGGTCTATTTCCAAATAATGTTTCCTGATTATCTGTGCCCCCAGTTTCTGTGTGTTCTTAAACATGTTGATACCGATTCACTCAGCATACACATGCATGCACACACATACAATAGGAGTAATTATGAAGGTTCTGTATATACCAAAAGAGTAAAAATTCCAATACTCACTTCCCTGGAATCTAAGCTTAGTGTTTCTCTTGGTATTGATTGTGTTTGTCGATCATATTTCTCAATGTCCAAACTTGTTCTTTTAACCAATTTGTGCTTTTGTTACAGATTAGTTTTTCAGATTGGTTTTTATCCAAAGGTGGCACACGCATGAGTATTCAAAAAATGTGGGATCCAGTTGCCTATGCCCTTGGGTTTATTGACTGTGATAATATCAGTGCCCGCTGCATGCTTACCATATTTGCATTGTTTGCCACAAAGACTGAGGCTTCCCTTTTGCGAATGCTAAAGGGTTCACCAGACGTTTATTTGAGTGGTCCCATCAGGAAGTACATCACGGATAGAGGGGGCAGGTATAGTTCTAGATACTAGAATATTTCCACCATGACTATCCAAATTTCTTGGTATTTATACCTTCATATGCTGCTGGAACAGATTCCATCTTAGGTGGGGATGCAGAGAACTACTTTATGACAAAACTGCTGATGGGAGTATTTATGTTACAGGACTTTCCATGTCAAAGGTGATATCCGCTTTCTTGTTTTAAATCTTTACATGCTTGGTTAGAATACAAGTGACATTCTCAAAATCTTTATAGTTAACACTCTGTTAATTTTTATTTTCACAGGCTACTGAAAAGAAAATTGTGAAAGCTGATGCTTATGTTGCTGGTTTGTAGATTACTTGGTTTTTGTATTTATTCCGTATTTTACCAACAATCTTCAATAATGCCTTACTGTCATTTACATGATGCCAGCTTGTGATGTCCCCGGAATTAAGAGATTAATTCCATCGGAGTGGAGAGAACAACAATTTTTCAATAACATCTATGAACTAGTTGGAGTTCCTGTTGTCACAGTGCAACTCAGATACAATGGTTGGGTCACAGAGTTGCAAGATCTAGAAAAGTCTAGGTAATTCTCTGCATTTTAATTTTAGGGTCCACATAGAAACTATAGAGCGAAGTAATTTTGTTTGACAATAAAGATTGATATATTTTAATTTTTATCATTATTGTTCAACTTCTTCATGCACCATTACTGGAGGGCAGGCAACTGAAGAAAGCTGTTGGGTTGGATAATCTTCTCTATACACCAGATGCAGATTTTTCTTGCTTTGCAGACCTGGCACTTTCATCTCCAGAAAATTATTACATTGAGGGACAAGGATCATTGCTCCAGTAAGTGTTTGCAGTTTCACAGTTCTAAATTTTTGCTTTCACTCATGAGTTCATTAACTAACAGGAACATAAATTTAAGAAGTATTTTAAGTGAATATTCTGCAGTCAGCATAATCATAATTATATATATGGAACAATAAAAACAACTTATATTTGCAAGAATATTGAAAAATTGGACTATATGTTAAGATCTTAATGTTCCCATTGCATCATAGATTGATTTTGGTTCCATGGCTGTTCATCACCTTTTTTTTATTTAATCTAAAGAAAGAATGCTTCGCGTCACTATAGAACTTGCAATACTAAGCCAGGTTAGCACTACAGCCTGTAAGGTTAGCACTACAGCCTGTACCAATATATACAACATTCTTAATACAATTAAAAGAAAGAAGAAATACAAAAAGTAGGGGGACCAAACCAAAACCCACTAATGAAGCCTAATGAGTAAATTTCTCATGGTTCTAAATTTTGATCATCAGCATGCATATAGTATTTGATTTATTATTGACCTTAAGTATATAACGCTAATACCTTTGTCAGATGTGTTCTGACGCCAGGAGATCCATACATGCCCTTACCAAATGACGAAATCATTGCAAGGGTAGCAAAACAGGTTGGTTAAAAGGAAATTATATTTCTCTTATTATGGTTTTTGATATTTTCACCGTTGCTTTATTAGTGACATGAAAAGTGTGCATCAAAAGCGAGAAGCTTATGATGGAGTGTGTTTACTATGTGTTGATTTATTTTGATAATTAAGCATTCAACATCATATGATGTTGTTAAAGATGTGATTTGATTACAGTCAACATTCAATTACTAACATATAATTACGAATAATCCTTTCAGTATGGTATCATACTCGGTGACCTGTTTTGTTTACTAATCGGCTTAGACCTTGACTTTTTCCGTGGAAGCACTAGCCCTAACTTTGTCACTTTGACTTTCTGTATTGGGTAAACAATACCATTGCAACATTTTTGCTCTTCGGTAGCCACTGCACCCTCTGAGTATTTTCTTGCTCTCTGGCAGCCGCTCCACCCTTTGAGCACTTCTGCTCCCGAAAAATAGCCGCATTCTCTAAGCATTTTGTCCTTTGGCAGCCACTGCACTCCCAAAGGAATTTTGCTCTTTAGCAGCCGCTCTCAGTGCATTTTTGCTCTTGGGCAGCCATTGTGCCCTTCGAACATTTTTGCTCTCTAAGAAATTTTGCTGTCTAGCAACCGTTGTGGCCTACTATATTTTTTCTCTCCAGCAACCACCACACTCTGTTAGCATTTTTTCTCTCCAGCAACAGCTGTACTCTTCAATCATTTATTTTTTACTCTCCATTAGCTGCAACACCCCGCAGCTGTCGTGCTGACCTCTGACAGGACCCTGTGATCTGAGCTACCCATCTTTAATGACTACTACACTACCTAACGCTTGGTCCGCCACTCATGTGTTGCCAGTTTCTCATCACGTCATCTTCACACACCGGTACCAAACTGATGCGCGAAACTTTGTCTATACTGACTTTGTCAACTAAAACAACTATTGATTGACATGATCATTAAGTCCCTTTTGAGGTCTTACATTGATGACACACTAAACACAATTACAAGCAATCCTTTCAATATATCATAAGATATGTTACTGGTTGAATTTGTACTTGTTCATTTGATGCATATTTGTTCATCCTGCTAATTTGATACGTGCTTAGATTGTTCTTTAATCATCAACATAGCATTTTATATTATTTCTATCATAAGCTACGTCACATGTTTCAGTTTGTAGTCTATTTTAGGTGTTTTTAAGTCGATGGTAGATATTCAGCTCTCTTTGTCATCATATTGATTTTGAAAATTTCTACCAGGTTTTGGCACTGTTTCCATCATCTCAAGGTTTGGAAGTGACTTGGTCATCTGTTGTTAAAATTGGTCAATCTCTGTACCGCGAGGGACCTGGCAAAGATCCATTTAGACCAGATCAAAAGACACCAGTGAAGAATTTCTTTCTTGCTGGCTCTTACACAAAACAGGTACACTTTCTTGACTAGCATAGTTTGTGCTTCTTCTACACAGGCCACATATAACCCTTAAAATTTCATGTTATCAAGATGCGTTTTGCCTTTTGATGTCCCTCTACAGCAGTTAGTTACCTACAAATACTTATATAGGCCCCCCGGGCTTCTGGTATAACCTATGAAAAAAAAATAAATAGAAAGTGAAGTAGCTTTTATCAAGCTGCTATATTTGTTTGAATGGGATTACTTGTGTTGGTACCGCAATCTATCGAGAACTAGTGTATTTTCTTCTTCTTTCAGAATCCGGATTCAGGATTGAAAAATATTTTTGGTGCCTTTTGGCACTCTAATGAATTTGTTGGCATTCTTGTCCAATTAACAGTTTGATAAAGAAAGAGAAAGGATGTTTTAGATAAAAATCATTTGACCCGATGCCCAGTTTTAGTTCAACCTTTTCTATCCATGGACTGTATTTTACTTTGACCCCCCATGCCAAATTTAGGGAGCTCTTACAGTTTTGGTGTGTTTGTCCTGCAATTGCAGTATTTTTATTCCAGTTTCACTGCAGTAGTGAAATGTGACTTGCATTGATAGTACTCATTTTTATTATTTATTTACTTGCATGCCTGCGATTTTGTTTTTTTGTTCAGGACTACATAGACAGCATGGAAGGTGCAACTTTGTCTGGCAGACAAGCTTCAGCCTATATCTGTGATGCAGGGGAAGGATTAGTAGCATTGCGGAAGGAGCTTGATGCTGAGTTCAAAGACGACCTAAAATTTACAAATACTAAAGATAAATTGAGCCTAGTATGAGAAATTTCCTTGTGGGGTAGTCAAAGTCGACGTAAAGCAAGTTTGTTCTTTTCGCATGCAACATTTTAGAATGTATATTCGATCGAAAAGTTATTACAGAATAATTGTTTCAAAGTGTAGCTCATAGTTCTAATATCCTGTGCTATCAATTGCGTTGCATGCACTCATTGTTAAATGAATAATAGCTATACGAATTATGTTATAGCCACCAGTTAGTTGCTTTAAAAAAATCGATTAACTGTTTTTTATAAACCAATTCATTTTGCGTATTAATTAAATATTACACCTTAAGTAGAAGTGATGTTCAAGACTAACTAAGCAAACCATGCACTTACACAAGACCACCAAGTTACATTGTTTTGGTGGGCCTTAGAACTCAATGAAAAGATTTCTTCTTCCTCGACTCCCATTATTTCTTCTTTCACTTCTATAAAGAGTGGAAAAAGTTCAATCGTCCCTGTAAAACATTGTGCGATGTGGAAATTAATGCACTATAATTATGTACTCTCCGAATAAAATGAAAAACTTATACTCAGTTAACTCACTTCAACATCCAAAATGCTTTACCTCTTTGTCAATTCACTGACCAAAGTAAGATCTCACAAATAAGAACACCAATGGAGATTGAATGAATAATAAAACAGAAAAACCAAATGAGCATTTTTTATGAATTAGGGAGTGTAGAAGGAAAGTAAGGGTGTAGGGAGAAATTTCCCAATGAAAATGGGACAATTATAGTATTGGCTCACTTGATCTTTACGGTCCCAAAGGGCAACTGGTATCCTAGGGAGTAGTTTTGAGCCGAAAAAAAAAATATAATGTTTAATATACGAAAAAATAGAACATCTAACGATAAAACATTTTATTCTTTTATTCAATTAAAAATTTATCTGTAAATAATTTAAAAATTATACCTATCTTAATTTCTAACGGGTTGAGGATAACAACTTTCACTTAATTCCTAAGTGCTAATGCTAGAAAATATATTTACATTAATATTGAATTAAAGAAAATTGGTAATACATTTGGATAAACTTAAACTCAAAAAATAAACATAAACAGATGGAGCAGTGGAGTAATTTCGTTCGGCTGAAAGTGGGCGCGTTTGATTTGATGTAGTGAACGATTGAGAGCCCAAATCCCGTAGAGAGTAAGAGAAGCCGTGTCGTCCACACACAAATAATTTAGCGAATATTAGGTTGGCGTTCCGACAGAGAAAACTTACGAACTGTAAACCGGGAAGACAACCTTAATCTAAATGAAGAGGTGATGGTTTGATACGAATCATAATGGTGTACGTGTCTTCGGAAATGGCGAAACTATGGTGCTTCAGTGGAAAACCTCCACTACCTTCACGCAACCAGGTACCATTATCACTACATGATAACTGTTGATAATGTGACGAGAATTCAAGCTTTTCAAATTCGTTGTGTCTTATCTGATTTATGTTGTGCAGTTGCGAAGGAATCACGGCGTTCAAAGGTACTCAAACACTGACGTACCCAAAAGCATGAAGACTTATGCAAGTATGAATAAGGAAAGTAAAAGTGAAACCCCTCAGATGTTGAAAATAGTAGTGAGTGGAGTGACAGAGCTCTTGAGGGTTTTCTCTCCTTCTTTCGATCAAGCAAGGTGTCTATGCCTACTCAATTTCCAACCTTCTTTACTTACCATCTATATATGTAATGATTACTCACTCCCATTTATTTATATGCAGCTTTGAGAAACAGAGAGATGAATTCCCAATTTCAACCGTCGATGATGTTCTAAGTATCATCAAATCTGATTACGACAACGCCTATTTCGTAACAGGTAACATTCTTTTTCTTTTGTCTTAGTTTATGCATTCTCAATATGAAGTAGCATTAGGTAATATTACCGTGTATGATAAATCTGTTTATTTTAACACTGACTTGAATAGTCTATAATTTATAAATTCTTAACATCAGTTTTTTTTTTTCCTGGTATGGTATCTGTCTCTAAATTTTTGCATGCATAATGAAGCGGGTTCGTTCTTGCAAGAGATTAATTACAGGGCTAAAATTAATGGACGCATTTCTCACTTTTGTTTGACAACTAGGGAACTTCACTTCTTCAATTTATGCTGAGAACTGTATTTTTGAAGACCCAACTATTAAATTTCGTGGTAAGAATTCTTGCCTTTTACCTATAACAATTTGTATGCTGCTCTTCCGCTTGTGCTTGGTTTGTCTTCTCTTCTTCTGCTTACTTTTCAACAGTTACTCATTGTTGTTACAGAAAAAAAGAAAACATCATTTGAACAACGTTCAATCAACTGAAGCTATATGATGCATGGTCATATACAGGTAGGGAGTTATACGCACGAAACTTGAAGTTGCTTGTTCCATTCTTTGACCGTGCATCAATTATACTACAAAAGATTGAGAAGGTAGATATTCTCTGTAAATTAACATTTTACTCGCTAGTCGTACAACTTGTAAATGTATATATATATAAGAGATTGTCTTTCTGTTGGAACTCTTGTCCAAAGGCACTCTTTTGTTGAAAAGAAAAATGCAGTGTTTTAGATCTTCCTCATTAAAACCAATTAAACTCATTTGTTTTGGTTACACATTAAGAAGATTCACATTATCTGGGAGTAAATAAGAGTGATCTGTTCATGATCAGAAAACTTTTTTTTCTTTTTGTTGCTCAACTGGAAGAATGTACTAATGGGGGGACTTGGCGGGGGACATGGGACTTGGCATCAGACTATTGACATAGGATGGTTCTTTTGCGTTTGGATTTTGGATATTCCATAGTTATATTGTGAAAATGGTCAAGTTTTAGAGATAGGAATAGAATTGTATTTTAAACCAAATTTGAATTTCCATGTTTTTGACAAAATCAATTTAAATTTCAAAACATTAACTAAAGTGGGAGATTTCTCCCAATCCATTCTCAAGTAATATGCTATTGGAATCCAATGTCTGCTTTATGAGAAGTCCACATTTATCTTTAAATGAAAGAGATTGCCCTTTTAACTGGATATTTGGAAACTGGCCATAATATCTACCACTTCTTATTCATGAATGGAGTCACCCCACCCCCACCAATATTCATAGCAGAACGAACACGCGATACTAAGAGATATGACATAGATAATTCGAACCATTTCTTATCCATTTGTGTTATGGTTTAGACCCTTTAAGGATATGTTTCCCTGTTTTGATTATATGTGGTCATCTTTCTCCTTGTTAAGTTCCTATGTTGTCTTTCTCGGACAATTGAAAGCCCTGATATTACAACTCTCGCGACCTCTGTTATTTAAATACTGAAAACCTTATCGCTGGTTGTTTCTTTCAATCAGTCTCTGGATCTTACTATAACCAAAAGGACATTATCCTCTCTGGCTACGCTGTTTACTCAAAAGATACATCTCACGTTTTGCTCATGATATGTTTCATAATGCAGGATGTTGACTCCGACAGAAATTTTGTGCTGGCATCTTGGAAACTAAGGTGCTTGTCCCTGTCCTTGTGTGCATTAATGAACCATTATATTTCTCTTTTCAAACACTTTGTATTCCCTCAGTTAAGGAGTTTCACAAAACGTGATATACGAATTGTTAAAGAAGATAGAATAAAGCCTTTTCTTAATTTTGAATCTTGTGCTGTATAATGCTAGCTCAGTTGTACAACCTGGTCATATGTTTGTGTATATGTACCTGTCTCTTGGTTCCCTCTATATACGCTTTGTTCAAAGAACGATAAAATGCTTCTAAAAGGAAAAACAGTGAAATTCCATTATAGAAATAATTTGATGATATTTCTGAATATACATAAAAATCTGTATTTGGCATCCTTCACCTTTAACACAAACACGAAGTTTAGCACTAAAATGATTCCTAATGGGTTGCTGCTTGTAGCACTGCAGTGTAATGAAATTAGGCACAATAGTCTTAGTTGATTCCTTAGGTTTATCAGGTGTGCTATTAAATAGGAATCATTACCTAAGAAGATGTCTGAAGTTACATCCCTGGTCTCCATTCCATGATTTCATCTCTTAAAATTCTAAATTTCTTTGTTAATTTATTTGGGGGATCTGATATGCAGGACCAACTTGAAGCTTCCTTGGAGGCCTCTGATTTCTATTGATGGAAGCACAATTTATGAATTAAATGAAGATTACAGAGTGAGTCAAATGCCTCCTAAACTCTCTGTCGTATACCTTTGCACCAATTGATGTGATTTGAGATCCATGTTAATTTGTGTCTGCTACTTATTTGTTTGATAGATTGTTAGGCATGTCGAGAGTTGGGATGTTTCTGCAGTTGAAGCAGTTTTTCAGATTTTCTCCTTAAACTCAGGTGGTTGATATGTCAAGTTTCATGAAATCTTGGCATTCATTCATCAAATGGCTCTTTTTGACAGAGTCACTTCGTAAATATATATTTCACAATGATTATAAATTTATGTAGTTGTTAAAGATGCAATATACGCCTATGTATGCAGAATATTTACGTTCTAGAAGAAATGTTTATAAATGGTGTATTGATTGATTGAGATCCAGTGTATATAAATGTCAGTATTTACACGCAACATGAAAAATCAAAGGGATTTTGGGATTTGTAGGATTTGAAATTCTAGCTCTTATATTTTTTGCTTGAAAGGAAAACTGCATTCCAGAATCGGCAGCATCCAAGAAGTACATAGCTGACACAGAAGAAAAGAAAACAGACTTATTGTTGACAGTACACTAAATTAAGTTGAGCAGGCAAAAGATTCCCTTTTCCATTAAGTGCATGTTTGAAAAAACTTGTTCATAATTACTTATAAAAGAAGAAAATAGAAATAAAAAATAAAATAAGTTGTTTCTGTAAAGTAAAATTAGTTTATGAGGAAGTTTGTTCTTTTTTCCTTTTTATTCTCTTCTTTTGAAGGTACTCCCGGAGAAGTTTTTCTGAACAAACTCTAAATTTGTTGCATTGGTCATACTTGCCTGTACCTGTAAGAAGAGTATGGAGTGATTCAAATCATCAATTGATGGATCAGCTTTATTGTTTGTACCACAAGACGTGCATCTGTTGCTATAATGGTGGGGTGAGATTAGTGTTTAGTGCAGAGCATCTCTAGACCATAAGTTCAGCGTTATAGTGCTGTTAGCAGAACAATTTTTTCTATCACTCTCCATTATCCTTTCCCTCCACTCTGACCACTGCAGCACAACCATGAAGTTCAAAATTACCTTTTACTGCCTTGAAACTTTAAATGAATTTTCTCTTTACCTACTGTTTGACCCTCATTCATAATAGCCTCATAGCCCATCCCCAAGTAGAATTGGTATGAGTACTTGCTCAGTAGACCAATTTTAGTTGCATTTGAGAATTATGAAGGCTCTGTACTTACTTTTTGACCAAACAACACTCCTTATTCAGCAATGCGGATTCCAAGGAGTTAAGACCAGGATGTAGAGGAATAGAAACAGATAACCATTGAGCTATTTTGTTCATACTACTTGAAGACAACTTAAGAGAAATAAAATAACTGTACAAGATATACAGAAAGCTGAGCTACAATCCAAGGCAAGTTCAAAATCAATTTCATAAGTGAACTCATGAATTTGCAAAAGAACAATGAACCAATCCTGTTACAAAATTTCAGAGTTCAGTCTCTTCTCCAAGCGTAGAGTAACAAAGAGAAACCACCGTTACTGCTCCCACACGACCTAGTTGATGAAGAGCACGAGCTCCTTCCTCCATCGCTGCTCTCCTCCGTCCACTGCAACACACCAGAGTTCGACGGAGACAGTGTCGCAATTGACGACGTCATAGTGGGTCCCACCAACCTCTTCTTCATCAACTTCTTCTCCGGCCCCACCATTTCAGGCCACACTGCGCCACCATCACCTACTTGAAACACAAAAACGCCATAGCCATTGCCGTTTTCACTATCAACCACCCAACTCAACACGTCCCAGTAGAACTCTACTTCAACACCATCGATGAAGATTTTCTCGTTGCCTCTGAATTTCCACGCCAGCCTTTTCACCACCAAGCAAACCTGACCATCCATTTTCACCCTCAGCACTTCTCCACTGCATAATTCAATCTCTATTTCACGTTTGGAACCCAAGAACTCACCCCTTGACACGTAACTCGTGCTTCCAAACACGTGCTTCCTTCTGGACACAAGAGTTTGGTCGCCCGTTTGGTGAGTTGAAAGCTGCAACGGAAGAATACGAAAAAGGTCACCCAGAAAGAATTCAACCTTGCCACTGCAGCAGATTGCAAGGTAGAAGCATGACTCAGGCTCAGCCGAGTTTCGAGTACTGAACAGTGCTCCAGAGAAGTCCCAGTGAAGTTTGATTTTGTGAGAACGTTTGTGGGGGCGCGTGAGGTAGATGGACTTGGATCCTGGTCGAGTTCGAAAGAAGGAGAGGGTTGAAGGGTTAAGAGTGATGGTGATAGAGAAGGTGTGAGGAGCGTAAATGGTTAAAGAGTGAGAGAGAAGTGTTCTGAACCAGGTGAGTGTAAGGTAGGTGAGGGAGTTGCAAAGTTGAGTTTGGTATATGCAGGTTACCAGGTTTTGTGGCGCTTGAGTGGTGCTTGAACTGGGAGGTGTGTTGGGTTGGCTGAAACAAGCTGGGATCATGTTGTGTTGTTTCTTCCTTCTTGGAACTGTGTGTGTGTGTGTGTTTCTCAAACCATGTAGTTAATGTTTGGTTGGTTTCTCAAACCATGTAGTGTGTGTGTTGGTTTTATGTGTTGGGTGGGAAATTTTGTTGAATGTTTAAGGTTGTGTTGTTTTGAGATGTTGGGAAAAGTATAGAAGTAATAATGAAAATGCAAGGGTTGGTTGATATTAAAAAGAAAAAGAGAGAGAAGATGAGGCTTTATGTGTTAGCCTTTCACATACAGTTTTGTTGGCTTCCTTGATTTGCGCCTTTGACCTTAAAAAGCCTTCTGTTCCTCGTATGTGTGCTGCTGAGCTGGGTTGCACTTGGGCTCTTCAACTTTCCAAGTCATTCAAATTAACCAATGAAAAGGATAGAATTAACAACTACTTTATGCCTTAGGCCGTTTTCTTCTCAAACATACTCCTCTCACTTCCCTTCAAATTAAATGAGATGTCATAAATCCCTTTTATGCTGTTTCAACTTTGAATATCACAAGCGTTCCACATAAAATGATCGTGTCTTTTGTTTTCGCACGAAGTTAAAGGGTCGATAATGAGAACTGACTTTTCACAATATCTAATTTTTCTTTTTCTATTAATCAGCGTACATAGATATGTTTTGATCACATATTATCAACTAAAATTATATTTTATTTTCTATTTTAAAGTATGTATTAATTTTGTTGTTACACTTTATAAAAAAATGTAATATATCAAAATAATGATAGAGTTTTATTCCTCAATACAACTCTTGTCGTTACCATTTCTTAGTTGAATTATTTCTTAAATGAATTGGGACTTCATCCGAATCCAAAATATAAGACACATTCAAGAAGATGAGACAAGTACTAAAGGCAACTTCAACAATGTTGGCCTTCCTCAAATCTAAAATCACCATAGACTAGGTTAAACCCTTTGATGTCAACATTGACAAGTTCCACACCTTCGCTGGGACTAAGCGGAAGCACTCATTTTCTACCTTTTTCTGTACCATCATTCTTTTCTTAACGGGACACTATTAGGACCATACTACATTCGTCTGAACCGGTTTTAATCATCGGCTCTGATACCACTTGTTAAGTTTACAAAGGATGGGTTTTCACTGGAGAGATACAACACCAATGAGACTTGAACCCAACCATATCAGGAATTGACACCACTTTCAACCCAAAACCTTAAGGCAATGGGTTTATAGGTTTTTATTATTATATAGTGCTCTACTTTCTCATTTCTAGCCCCTCCAGCAGAAGCATTTCCAACCACGAGTACTGTTTTTCTGCCCTTTTATGTACCTCCGACAAAACTAATTGTGCACATTCTCCCAACTATGAAATACTTTCATGTTTATGGAGAAAAAAATATATACATGTTTTTGCTAGAGAAAATTGTATAACTATTCATGGCTCTAGTTCAGTAGAGTGCATATTATACTTGTATAAATTAGTCATTGATTATATTATTTACAAATTATATATATATATATATATATATATATATATATATATATATATATATATATATATATATATATATGATCACTCTTTTAGCTTTTTCTTACAATAGTATAAGCAGTTTGATTTCTGACCGTAAATTATTCAAATTATTCAAAGATTCAATAGACAGATGTTGGTGCGTTTTATATTAATCTTTGTTTGCTCGTGTAACACGTTATACACTTATAAGTTATATTCATATAGCCTTTTCGATTTGGACTTTGTATCATCCATAAAATATTTTAT
>Ga0214542_1005237_pt1 | contig 24909 bp, 9 predicted proteins | sample CNSS1metaG_FD_160096 | JGI IMG/M metagenome (GOLD analysis project Ga0214542, IMG submission 160096) | Root nodule microbial communities from cowpea collected in UCLA plant growth center, Los Angeles, California, USA - CNSS1 | ecosystem: Host-associated > Plants > Roots > Nodule | place: USA...
AAATACTGGGAAAAATGCAGAAATGTGAATTTGAATTTTAAACCAGAAACAATGCTCAAGAATGATCAAGATCAGTTCCAAATGATTATACAAACATGCTCAATGCTTCAGATGCTATAAAAACATGCAAGAACATGAAAAAGATGATTAAAGCACAAGTTCTTGAAACTTTAAAATGAAAATGCAAGAGAGAAAGGTTAGAGAAGAGATGACACCACGAATTTTTATATTGGTTCACTCAAACCTGAGCTACATCCAGTTTGTCAAGGCAACCTGAGCTTGACTTTGCACTATTTCAAAAGTTTTACAAAGAATCCACCCTTACACTTCCAAAATATGCAAAAACACCACAAAAGACTCTTGAATCACACAAGAATCACACCAGCACAGCAAGAACCCTCTTGCAGACCTGGAAAACCACCAGGCACACACACAAAGCTTGAGAAAGATCAAACCTTAGTGGTAGCACAACCTTGCCTACCACAAACCGCTTTCTCCAAGCTTCAAACCGAGCCAAAAGCTTCAAGAATTGATACAAGATCAATCTTCAACAGCTGCAACACCTATGATCACGAAGGAGAGATTTTCCACACGTTTCCAGAATCAAATCGTGCTCTAAAATGATCAACAGACCTCTCTTTCGAAAATCACAGCTTTTATAGTCAAACTGTTACGAAATTCAACAGGTTGATTATCAAATCAATCGGTTGATTTCACTTAACTTAAGTGAAATCAGTCGATTAAAAACTAAATCAACTAATTGAATTTGTTGCAGTTTAAGACTACTCCAGCCAATCTTTTAACCTGTTAAAAAGTCATTCAACAGATTAAAAGAGACATTTTAACCTGTTGAAAAACCATTCAACAGATTAAGAACACACCAAAGACCAAACAACATCTAATTAATGCTTTAAGGTCTACAACATGAATTACAAACTACAAGTACACTTTCTTAATGATGTAATTACATGGAGAGCACATGTTCCAGCCTTGATCACCATGGATATCATCAAATCTCCTTTCCTTCATCAATGTAGGCTTCATTCCAATGTTTATGGCTTCAAGATAGTTCAAAAGAGCTTCCTTCAATCTTCATCAAATCTTCAAGAAGCAAACCACCTTGGCTTCTCATGTCAACAAAAAATACTTTTGCTAATTAAGGGTTTTACTTGTCCAATGAGTCTACATAACTTAGAAATATCAATAGAGATTTTAGTGATTCAAACTAATTCTATTTGTGTGTTTTCACTCATTACTCACGCCAAAAACACTACATTCAGTTTAAAATTGACCTCATATAAAATCGATTGGCTCAACTAATATATCTAAAAAATAATAATGCTCACACAATATTACATCTTCTTCAAAAAAGAAAAATCATATTCAAATATACAAATCAATCAACATCAATATTCAACAACATAATCACTCAAATCATTTAGTTGATCATATTAGTACAAATTAAGTTCGCTTCCCTCGCCTGAAATGTTTATCCTCAAAGAAATTATTCTAAATCCAAGTACAAAAGCTACTCAAAATTTAGGAACCTAGAGCAAGGTATCCAAATATAAAAAAATTTTAGTATATGGTAAAACGAGTTGAAAGGGTCACGTTTCTCAACTGTCTTTGTTAAGATTGATGACAAAATCATAGAAAAAATAAGAATAAAAGAAATCTATAAAGTAAACAGAAACTTACTCTATTTGAAAATAAGATCGATTAGAATGGAGCCTTGGGTCCTCAACTATGATGAGGCGTGATCAGATTTCGAAATAGACAAGCTATGAGAGAAGAAAAGCTAGAAGGAAGAGAGAAAAGAAATTAGAGAGATAGAGGGGGTAAAGAAGAAAGAAAATGGTTGGGGTGGGGGAAAGGCAGTGTGACAATAAATGGATGAAAAAGTTTTAAAATGTTATTGATCAATTATGTGGACATGTATATATGAATTTAAAATTACATAATTTATTGAATTGATGTGTGATATGTTCAATTGGATTGGTTGAGTCACATTCCTATGCATATCATATTAACATTGGCTACATTTGTAAGTATTAAGGAAACAAATCTATGATATAACAAAGATATCTTAGCTAGGGTTTAAATCACATAAATTATTGTTAAAGCAAAGTCTAATAGCTTCATATTTTTGATTAAGTGTTTGTCAGAACAACGTACAAAACATGAAAATGTTTCTTTTGAAAGATGATGAATTGTGAAAAGCAACAAACTTCGTAAATCACAAGTGATATGACACTTTGCAGTCTTCATGCATCTTATAAGTGAACACTTTAGCAAAAGATAAGTGGATAAAATATTTAAGCTTACATTATACCTAACAAAAATATTCTTCAAGCTTATTACTTTATTATAGGGAATGTCATTGTCTTTTATCTATCCAAATGATTTACAATGCATAAGTCTACATCAAGATTACTTAGGATACAAGCTAAGGTTGTTTTGTTTCAATAACCATTTTGACACAAGTTTATGTCAACTCTAGTCTAACTACTTATCTTTTATGGTATTTGCTTTTACTTATTTTGAGTAAAAGGTTCTCTGACGTAGTACTTATAAGTACTTCCAACTATTAAGATCTTGCTTGAAGAAGAGATTGACATTTAATGCTTCATGGGTCACATTCAATGCATCCCTTTGTCCATGCTTATCAAGCGCTAAAAGATGGAGGTATATGAGTTCAAAGCTCTCAACAACCATAAAGAGATTTATGATTCTTTTTTCCAAGTTTTATATAAAGCTATGTTTTGAATAAAAAGAGAGAAGTGAATGATTGTTAAGTGTCAAAACCTTACTAAAATATTTTTGTGCTATTAAAAGCTTTTTAGACAATGTTGTTGTGTTCATATAGAAAATAAAAGAGAGCTCATATATTTGTATACTACATACGACATTAACACTCTTTAATAATACTCAAGTTGTTTAACTAGGAGTGACTACATTCCAAAATATACTTGAATTTTTAGCCAAGAGTAATTGGGTGTAAAAATAAAACTTTTAGTTATTAGTTAAGAATGACTACATTATTTAGAAGTAGGTGTAGTTTATGTTATCAAAAGAATCGATATTAGAGATGTCAAATTAGGTTCAAGCCAGTATGTCAACTTGACTTATCATGGGTTTGAATTGGGTTGGGTTAAACAAAATTTAGTCTTTTTAAATGTGGGTTAAACTAAACCTGTCTCATTTAAGTCTTATTTAACATGCAGGTTAAACAACTTCGAGCCATGTTAGAGGTGGGTTTACCTATAACCTACCAACAACAACCCTTTATTATTATTTTTTACCACTTTTTCGTTTCGTAACTTTTATTATTGTAATTATTTACTAGTTCTAATTATTTAGGTTTGTAATTTGATTCTTTTAAAGGCTATAATATTGTTTAATAATGTTTGAATATCTTTTAATACTTAATTTATTCTTTTGATCAATTATATAGGTTAACATTTTAATTTTTAAGTGTTATCTTTATAATAATGTTTGATGCAATAGGTGAACACTTTTATTATATTGCTTTAAATAGATGAAAGTCAATCTACTTTGGTTGTATTATAATAAATCCATAAAATAAATAAATGGAGAGAACAAAATATCAACAAGTCAATTAACTCACTAATTTGTGATTAGGGATGACAAATAAACTCGTCTCGTGGATATTGTTTGAACACATCCCTATTTTGACAGAGAATCTCCGTATTGATTGGGTATGAGTATGAGGAATACCTGACTTTTTTAAGTAGGTATGGGGATGTTCATATCAACCCCGTTCCCGAAACCATACATGCCATATCTCCGTCTCCGTTTAAATTATTAAAATACTCATAGTCTATTAAGTAACTTTATATATTTTTAAATTTTATCAACTAGATTTCTTTAACGTTTGTAACTTTAATAAATGTTTTAGTTATGATTAAATTTTATTTGATATTCAAATGTGAAATGTATACAATTAATATTTGATAAAAATTAATTAATTGATATTAAAATAATAAGAAAGTGGATATGGAGATATGTATGAGTATATACCCATTGTTTGGTAGGGATGAGGATGTGAAAGAAGTTTAATATCCGTTAAGTTTATGTATGATGTTGAATGTTTTCTTTGGGGATGGACATTGGATAGTAAACTCATCCCCGTCCTCTTATCATCCCTACCTTGTGATGGGTCAAATGGTGTTACAAAATGTTTGGCTCAAAAAAAAAAAAACAAGTGAAATTAAATTGACTCATTTTTATTTAACTCGTAGTGGACCAACACCTATAAGTCAAATTAACTCATTTTGTCACCCCTATATATTTGTTCATGCTACATTAATAAAGAAAGAGAGATTTAGATTTGAAAATGTTTGTTTTTGTTCACTTATCAAACGATATATTGTGTTCAACCATCCCATTTATGTGTTTTTGTATGTTAAGAAGCCGGGTGTCAATATATGTCTTTTTGAATATTTTTTTATATTGAGATTTAAGTATTGATGTTTGATGATTAATAGAATGAATGGAAGTTTTAGATTGTGAGATTGATTTAAACCTACCAGGTGATTATCATGATTGCAGGTTCAAGAGTTGTGAGATTTAAATGTTATAATTAATAGAATGAAATGGTTGAATTATTTTGTTATTGTCAGCATACTAAGTGGTTGCATTTGATACGGCGTCATTACAGGTCAAGAGTTGATTTCTTTTTAAAAAAATTAAGATAATGAATCATGTTACGATTTATATATATATATATTCTACTTATTACTTTTAAAATGTTTTTTTATTTTATAAGTAATCGTATATGGAGACTAATTTCCTTTTATTAAATTCAACTCTATCGATTTAAAAATATCTGTAAAAGTTTATTCAAAATATAATTACGGAAAGATAATTAAAATGAATTAAATTTGACGAGTCAAATTTGTACTAAAACAAATTAAGTAACGATGAATTATTCAATTTTCATAATAGCATGTTGAAAATTATATTGAGTTAAGTTGACTCACTGTATTATTTTTGTTTTTAATTTTTTTATGGAATATTAGCTAGATATCGTTTGATAACATAAATGTTTCATGTGTTATGTTATTTGGTTTTCTCTACATTTATTTAACTTATGATTGGATGTATAACCAAACAAACAAATATTACTAATACAATGTAGCAAGATAATATTCTTATAATTGTAACATTATTTTAAGATCATTCGTTTGTATTTAATTTATTTTATTTTATTGCTCAACTTAAGAGTTACTCATTTTTCGTATTTTATTTAAAATAAATTCAACTTTAAATATAATTGACATCGAGTTCAAATGACATTTTGAATCTAACTTTCTGACCAATTTAATTCAATGACGTATCATATTAAACTTTTAACTTTTATGCATTCTACCTCTTTGTTAAAATTTTAATGGAATAATGACGTATTACTCAATAATCACCAAATCACTATTTTTTACAAAATTTTATGATTTTGATATTTTGTTTCAATTTTTTCATGTCCGTTTAAAAATTAAACTAATAGGAAAAGCGTGTAAAAATTGAAAACTTGATGATCAAAAGTGTAACATCCCATTTAATTATTAAGCAAAATTAAAGGAAACGTCGCACAATACTAGTACCGTAGCGTAGTCCTGGGGTCCTTAACACAACCCCTACAAAACCTGGGCACACCATAATGCCAAAGGAAAGCTGAATACAAACCTAACAGAGAGTATAGCGTAGAAATGCATAAAGAGATACATGGGCCATAGCCCTAAAGAAAACATGAAGAAAAGCTCCAGCCCAGATGGCTAAGTAGCGGAATCGTCATTCCCTGGTTGACCACGAGAACTTCGCCCATCTGCTCCCATCAATCAAATTGATGATCATCGCAAGAAAGAACAACCACATACAATACAACCATACAACAAAACGGGTAAGCTAGAGCCAACAACATATTCATCATACAGTCAAATATATTTTCATCATCCCATATCCATATAACAACCAAACATGTTATGACTCTTCATTCAATACACTACGACTCGACTCGACTCATCCGGATACGTATAACTTGGTCGGATTCAGCAGATGCTTGCACTTGTGGTGGATACCTCTGCTCACCCCCGAGCTGCTTGATCCTGAGCTATGTAATACAAGTGTTACGATGAATCAAATTTCCCTCACCACAAGGTTAGCCCTTACTGGATTTCAGGCCTCCTGCTACTCTCACCACAAGAGTCAGTCCGCTCTAGGTGAGACTACTGGCTCCTCAGAGTGTCAGGATGCAACCTTATCTTGAATCCTTACCTAGTTATACAGATGGGGCACCACCATGAACACCCACTACCAGGGCCATGGAATTACGTCCCGACCACTGAAGCGCGACCTTGAAAGCCTCACCTAGAGACCCCCAAGGAATTATGCACTGACACATACAAAACATAATCACGCAGTCCAAACAATATTAACCATGCACGCATACCTCAATTGTGCCAACCTTTAAAGTCCAAGCCTTTCCTGATCCAGGCCCAACCCATTTCAATTCATCATAACCATTAATACTCATAAGACCTCAACTCATCTCATTTTCATGCCATGTTAACAATAACCAACTCACGTAGTTCACATGCCAACTTTCATACCAGACCCATCACCCACGATTCATAATTCATACCAAGCATGCATAATACCTCATTATATACTTATTTCTCATCACACAATTCACACCCAAATCAATAGCAATCATCCAAAAATACACAAACACCCAAACAACGTATTGCCTCGCCCAACCCCTCGCTCATGTTGAAGGGTCTAGCTCAAGCGAGACGTGCTCGCTCAGGCGAGCCCCCTTCGCCTAGGCGAGGGCTCGAAAAGGAGAGCAGGAGCACATGCGCGGTGTCGCTTAGGCGAGACCCCTCTCGCTTGGGCGAGATGCTCACTCGCTCAAAACGTCGAGCTGGTCGCCTGGGCGACCTTTCGCGCAAAAGCCCTAGGCGAGCTCCCTGTTTATCTCGCCTAGGCGAGACTGACCCGCTTGGGCGAGATTTACAGGTCTCGCCACTGGTTCATCTGGAACAGCCATGTTTTTCAAACCAACCAAACATACAGAGTGTTCTCACGCATCAAATCGAAAGATTAAACCATACAAGCAGCAACTAACTCAAACACAGACTGAAACGACTGGAAACTAAGAACTCTAACTTCCCGTACTTGGAAAAACTTAGCGAAGACCCCTACTACGTGACCACGAGTACGACAGCTCCAAGGATGCACTACAGGGCTGCGGTGGTAGTGGAACAGAACCAGACAAATGGGTTAGCCAGGACTCTTACAACAGATCACGAAAAGGTTACAAAAAGGGAGCTAGCATGAACTCGAAAGTCACTTACATGGAGTAACGGAATTTCCTGGCTCACGTAACAGCGGAGGCAGAACCCTAGCAGAGGGGGGTTGACGGCTGCGACTCAAGGTTCTGTGAAAGAGTGGAAAAATGAGACTTTAGGGAAACCGAAAGGGACTTTATCTACTGGACCAGTCCTTTAGGCCCACTTACAAGGGCAGCCCCTTTTGTTTAGGCCTACTAAAGTTTGCAAAATAATAATATATGTGTAGAAAAATGTGCAACTAAATATTTTATAAATAATTTTTGTTCATAAATTAGTTTAATTTTCATGTAATTTATTATAATTTTATTGTTAATATAAAAATATTTCATTAAACGAAACAAACTTTACTTTAACGACTTCTAAATACATTAAAGAGGCTCTTTAGTTATTTATTTAGTCAGCAAATATATTTAATTGACAAAAACAATGTTTAAATTAGACACGAAGTAAAAGTTAAATTAAGATTTAAATTCTATTTGCTTCTATTTTTTCGTCAAGTTCGTTTCGTATTTTTTTTTTCATGTTTAAAAAGGTTTAATTTTTTTAATTTTGTTTTCTTTATGACGATATTTAAATGTTTACTGGAAGGTAAATAATGTGTTACTTATCAATTCATGATTTTTTTATTTTCTATTTTTTTTTTAACTTTTTTAATTTAAAAAAGTTGTCTATATATCAAGTCAGCATTATGTCACATAACAATGTCAATGTCAATGTCAGGTGTCAAGTCAGTGTCAAGTTAGTATAAGTGTTATGTGTCATTGACAGATGTTACGTGTCGGTCTCTAATATTCAATTTCATCTTAATTTTTGTTAATTTTGTTTAATTCAATATCAGATTTTGTTTAATTCAATTATAATTATTTCTAAATAAAATAATTTTTTTCCTCTTCAAATTGAGACCAAAATTAATTTTTATACAAATGTTACACCGAATGTGGTTAACTTAGTTCTCATTATCTAGAAAACCAAAATCACTAGCATTACAAAAAAAGTTACAAATATAAATAAACTTTTTTATCTTTTTTATTTGGCACAAACTAAGTTTATCTATATTATTTTATTCTATTTCGATAACTTATTTCGTATTAAAAATAAAAATAGTTTCATCTTTACATATTGATGAAACTTTTTTATAAAAGCAAATAATAAAAGAAATGTATAAATGATTTATAAAAATGGGAGAAATTCATAACGCATAATTAAAAAAATCATAAAAATATAAATTTTGATAATGCATTTCACGATGTTATAATATTACCATGTACATAAATATAAGGCTTAAATGTTATATTGAGATGCATATTGAAAATGTGAATTTTAATAAATATTTCCGTAAAATATTTATATAAAAATTAAATTTGGTTTCAATTTGGTAATGAAAAAAATTGTTTCATTTGAAAAAAATTCTAACTAAACTGAATACAATTAACGAAAATTGAGACTCAATTTAACAAATTGACAAAAATTATGACTAAATTGAATATAAGACATTAACATGTGACACTTATATTGACTTGACATGTGACACGACATTAACTTGACATGTGATTTTAACATTATCATATGGCACAATGTTGACTTGACACGTAGACAACATTTTTTAAAAAGTAATTTAAAAAATCAAGAATTGATATGTGACACTGACACACTCTGTTCACTTCTGTTAGTGATTTAAGTGTTGTTACCAAAAGGGATCAAATTGACTAAAATTGACGAAAATTGAAATCTTATTTTAAAAAAAATACAATACGCAAACTTGACAAAAATAGAAACCAAAAGGTTTAATCACACGGAATGTCTCCGTTTTCGTTACAAAATCTCAATTGGGTCCTCAACTTCAAAGTTATTTCAATTGGGTCCTATTTTTTAAAAAAATTGTTCCAATTTGGTTATTTCTGATAGGATGTTATTGACGACGTTAATTGTGTGTCACATGCCAGTTCGTGATTTTTTTTGTTATTTAAATTTGTTTTAAATTTTTAATTTGTTTTACTTTTTTTCTTAAAAAAATAGTTGACATGTGTCAAATTAGAGTTTTGCCACATGTCAGCTTGTGATTTTTTTAATTTTTTTAATTTTTTAAAAATTAAAAAAAATGCCACGTGTCAAAATATGGTTTGCCACGTGTCATGTGAAAAATCTCGATTTGGTCCCTGTATTTGTTATTTGTCTCAATTTAATCCTAATTTCTTTTTAAACTGGAGTAATTTCATCCCTTCCAAATTGAGACCATGTTTATCTTTTATATTAATATTATAATTATATTTTTAGTATAATAGATATTTTTTAACTAAATTAAGTTTATTTAAATTGAAATTTTGAATTTGAATTTTATAACTTATATGAAACTATTTTAAAATTTTACATTTGAATTTATAAAGTTGTTTATAAATTATTAAAATAATTTTTTTAAATATCGTTCAATGCAAAATTTAAATTTAAATAAAATTAATTTGGTTAAAATATCTATTATAATAAAAATATCATTATAATATTGATATAAAAGTTAAATTTAGTATCAATTCAGAAGGGATGAAATCACTTCGGTTTACAGGTTTACATATAGATTAGAACTAAATTGAGACAAAATAACAAATATAAGAACTAGAGATGTCAAGATGGGTTTCAACCCGTGAGCCAACCTGACTCACCACAGGTTCGAGCCGGGTTGGGTTGAGAAAAATTCAACTTTTTCAAAAGTGGGTTGAATTCAACCCGGCTCACTTAACCCACGGGTTAAACGGGTTCGAGTCGGGTTGAAGGTGGGTTGGCTCACTTAACCCACTAACATTTTTTTACAATTTTTTTTTAAATTTTCTTTTAATTTTTTTAATAATTATTTACTACTCCTATTATATTTGTTCACAATTTCATATTTTTAAATACTAGAATGTTGCTTAATTATATTTGAATTATTTGAATGTTTAATTAATTTGATTGTCAAATTATATATATGTTGATACTTTAATCTTTAACTATAATCTTTATAGTAAATTACTCAATTAACCGTCTTATAAATAATTTTTTTCTAAATTAGCATGAAAAAATGTATAACTTTTTTTATTTATATTTTGTTGAATAGCATGACAGAAAATTTGTAATATTAGTCATGATTTCTTAGACTAATGGATACTTTCTTTGGAAATAATTCTTCACATATTGGTGGTGAGCATGATCAAAACATTGGTTCTTGATTTTACTATGATTGTCATCTCATGGATTACTTTAAAATTTATTTAAATATTTGAATACTAAAAAACAAAAAAAAAAATTAAGTGGATTGGTGAGCCAACCCACTTAACCCACCAACCCGTGGTGGGTTGAGCCGGGTTACAAAATTTCTGGCTCACCAGAAAGTGAGCCGGGTTGGGTTCACTCATTTTGAATCCGGCTCGTGGTGAGCCAACCCGTTTGACATGTCTAATAAGAACCAAATCGAAATTTTTCACATAAATAATTGACACATGACAAAACCATATTTTGACACGTGGCAGTTTGTAAAAAAGAAATCACAGGCTGACAGGTGGAGAAAACCCTAATTTGACACGTGTCAATTGTTTTTTCAAGAAAAAAAAGTAAAAAAATTAAAAAATAAAAAAATAAAAAACAAATAAAAAAAATTACGAGTTGACACGTGACACATAGTTAACATCGTCAATAATACCCTAACGGAAAGGATCAAATTGAAACAAAATTTTAAAAAATAGGACCCAATTAAGATAACTTAAAAATTGAAAAATCAATTAAGATTTTGTAATAAAAACGAAAACATTATGCGATTAAATCAAACCAAAATAATATTTAAGCATTAACTTAAAATATACATTTCTCTCCCTCTCATTCTCTCTAAAGTCAGGTAACTAGTTATTTTTTAATTTTGCAAGAAAGAATAAGGAAATGGAAATACAATCATTCCTCCAGGTGAAGAGGTCTCAAAATTTGTTGACTCTCACTTCTTGTTAACGAAATGCTATTTATAAAACTAATAAAAAAAATTTATAACTCTTCTCCTCGAATATAGAGACGCTAATGTCTCTTGAGTAATGTCATTATTTTCCCATAACCTCCCTCGATATTTTATTAAGGAAAGTTGAAAATAAAAATAAACGCATTTAACATATTATACAAATAAAAGAAGTTAATATTTTTAGGAAAGAATAATATATAATATGCTATTTTTTAAAATAAATTATAAAATCTCTCTATGTCTATTTCTTTCGCTCTGTATATAGGAGAAATACTAATAACACTATCAATGATACTCTCTTTTATTACGCTAAATTCCAAGATTTATTAGGAAAAGTGAGTTTGCTTACTTTAAGCTGAAACTCAAATTTATATTTTAATTAAAATTTTAATTCATTCATGTATTAATATTTGTGTTGGGTGATTAAAAAATATCTTTATTGACTCAATTAATAAATGAAGAGTCTCTTTTGGTATAAAAAATAAAAAAGACAACTACAAAAAAGTCTTTGATTAAAAATCGAAATTAAATATAATTAGTGACTATAGTGACGAATTTAGATATAATTACAAAATTAAAAATTATTTGTTATTTAAATTGTCATTATTATGAATAAAAAAATTATAATTGGTTGAAATAATTACTGAATAATTAATTAGAAACTAATTTAAAAATTAATTCATTAGACGAAATCTTAGTAATTAAATTTTAGTGACCAATTTCTTTTTATAGTCAAACTCTTTGTAGCTAATTTTAATCATCAATTTAATAATAAATTATAATTTTTATTTATAATAATGATTATTTTAGTAATCAATAATGGTTAGTTATGTAAATTAATATATAAATATGTTGTTATGGTTATTAAGAATTATTGGTCATAAAATAAATTAGTATTTAAGGATATTGAAGAATTTTCTTTCGGTAGATAAAGAGTTTCTTCCCAGTGAAATAAAATAAAGTTTATTTCGTATACTAAAATAATTTATATTAAGAATAAAATGTTAATAAGAAATAGACGAAAATTAAACTAATTAATGAAAAATATTTCTGGTTATATATGTCATTAGATAATTAATGAACTCTTTCGCGGATTATATGAGGTAGTTAGTTATCAATAAAAGAAATTCTCTAACGTGGGGTTTAGAAGGTACGGAAAAAGTCAAATTTATATTTAAAAAATGAATTCATGACTATGTTAACTTTATATTAATCTCGTAAGACTTTGAATTTGAGGTTTATATTTTTTTTTTCTTGTTGTCTTTTTTTTTTCTCCTTTCTTATTTGATTTCATTATTTTTATTAGCAATTTTCTCTTTAATTATCTCCTTCCAATAATTGCTTGTTTTCCAATTTCAATATATTTTTTTAACATTTTCAAAAGGATATATCTTACTAACTTGAAGTTAGGTCAATACTGAGAATTTTTATTTAATCAAAATTCAATTTAGAATAAGTTCATTTTGGTGTCTAAAATGTTATAGTTATTAATTATTGGGTTAAGTATGTTTTTAGTTCCTGAACCTTGATCTGAAATTGGAATTCGTCACTGTCCAAAACTTCAATATATTTTGGTCCATAAACTTTAAAAATGAATGAATATAGTCATTTTAACTCAATAACGTTAACTTCTTTTGAAGTGTCGAACATATTTCTCACTAGATATTGAACCAAGAATGTGTTAAACAATGTAAAAAACTCAAATACTACTACAAAAAACATTCGACACATAAAAAAAAATCAACATAATTGGGTTAAAAGGACTATATTCATTTATTTCAAGTTTATGGACTAAAATATATGAAAGTTTCAGACAAGAACGAATTCCAATTTTGAGTCAAAATTCGGGAACTAAAAACATACTTAACCCTTAATTATTTGATTCTTCGAGTACTTTAAGGTTTCATTCGTCTTCTCACTTAACAAATATTATAATCTCAACGTATTTGTCTAAGTGTTTTGATTGTTTATTGACACTTCCAAATGTTTCTAGAAGTTTTGGTATTTTGGAATCTAAGTAACTTGCAGGTGATATTATTAACTACTTTGAATTATAAGAGCGTCAGATCATGATCATTAAGGTTGTGAGAATAAAAAATAATATATTTTATTATTATTATTATTATTATTATTAATATAATAAAATCATTATGTAATTTAATGATGAAGGTGTAATTTATCAATTATAATTATAAAATAAATTATACATCTAATAGATTATATTTTATTTTTTTCTTCAAATTATTGAGTCGGTTAATAATTAAATCAAATCTAAAATTTTCAGTTATTTATTTTTTAATGTAAATAATCATATTATTTTTTAATGTAAATAATCATATTGTATGTAAAAATTTTATTTTACATTTTATTTTTCAATCTTGTTTTGATTAATCATTAGAGAAAAAAAATTCTTATCAATTAAAATATATTTTCTATTTTTAACAAAGAGACATAATTAAATATGATTGGTAAATTATTCAAATTTGAATGGTTAAAAACATCTACAATAAAATTGTGAAGTTGAATTTTTAAACTAACTTTCTTCTGAATATGATTTAAAAACTTAGTAACAAAATTATTAATTGATAGCAAGTAAACAAGTAAAAAAATCACGATAAATATATCTTTCTTTATATTTTTAAATTCTATAATTATTTGAGTTTTATCTCTTAAATTTTGAATACTTCAAAATTTTGAAAATATATTAGTGTAGTTTAATAAAGAAATGAAGAAGTAAAGAATTTGGGAGAAGCCCCTCTACAAACAAAGCTCTACCACTTATAAGTGAATTTAATTATGATTATGGAGTATGATTGTTATTCGTTTGGTTGAAAATGTACTTGGGTATATTTGTATTCAATTAGTGAATCTTGTGTTTGCATAGTATCGACTTGGATATTGGGTTTGAAAAGGTCAAGGTGAGTTGTATTGATTATAGTAAATAAATTGTGTCCATGTAGTAGGTAAATGTAGTAGATATTATGTACAATGTACAAAATTATTTTTTTAAAGGAATTTAATTATATCACTTAACTATGATTTTATCATGTTTTAAGTGTTGAGTAACTATATTTTATTTGATTTAGTATACATGTGAATTTGATTGAAGAACGATCTATTATTTAAAACTAAATAGGAGAGCTAACATTGATAATTTTAGGTTGTGAATTAGTTATGTGAATGTTGGATGCTGTATCAATTAATTTTAGTGTAGAATAAGTGAGTCAAGTCACAATAAAATAGTGATACTTGAGTTGTTATACTCTTAAATAGAGAGTTGCATAATCATTATTGTTAGCACAAGCAATTTTGGTACAAGGATTTGATAAACCAAAGTGCATGAGATAATATGAGGTTGATGAAGATTCATGAAGATCCATTTAATGATCATGTTTTATTGTGTTAAATCTAGAAATAAATAAAGTGAAGAATATGATGTATACTGTAACGTCTCGGCTGGATATTACTAATTTAAATAAAATGAAGTAAAATAATATTAAATATGCCATTATTATTCAAAGTTCTTTTCCACAAAGCGGGAAAATTAAAACCTTAATAAAATGTCTTGAAATTCAAAACCATAAATTAAACTCCAGGTTTACATAGTTAAAAACTGATCAACTAAATGTTTACAAAATAGTCAAATATAATCTATAAAACTTCCCAAGCTAGCCCCTCTCAAGTTCTAAGCATCACCAGCTCCACCTGAAACAATGTCTGCTCCCGTGTAACAAATTACACGATCATCGCCAAACACACACAGAAAGGGTGAGCTCACGTGACAATATAAACGTATACTTTAATACATAGAAATTCAACCCAAATTACTTTATTTTAGCCAATACTTAACCAAGAAACCTTACTGCCCTAAGGTTTCCAACCCACAATTTCTTGACCATGGATCCAAGATATACATGCTTCCACGAACCTGTCTGCTCGTGGTCCTGCCTCTACGAACCTTCCCGGTCGTAGTCAAACTCTACGGATCTCCCCACCCGTAGCCCAACACACATGATCATACCTCAAGTGTGAGCATAGTACATACGAACCTCTCCGCTCGTACCCTCACACGAGAGCATCATAATATGAACCTCCACGCTCATATTATCACGTTTTCACCATAATCCATGAACCTACATGCTCATGACGCATTCAAGCATCTCTTGTAAGACTCAAGGAATTTAATTAATTAAATAATTAATTAATTAATAAATGCGAGTAGTGGGAGCCTTTATGGAATTTAATGTTGAATTTTATGACGTGAAATATTACTAGCTTAAATGGTTAAGAGTACTTGGTTTAATAGACACAAATTTAGTTTTTCTTTTTTGTCGATTTTCTTTTTGGCAAGGATGCAAAGGGTCAGAAACCCTAGCCGTCAGAAGGGACAACCAAGAAGGCTGGAAAACCACCTATTAATAATGGTTCTTGTATGACCATTAATTCCAACATTAATCAATTTTCATTTTTTTGTATTAGTTTAATGAAATAAATGGCAGAAAACATGAGAATAGAAGAGTTTTTGGAAAATTTGGCATAGAAACCAAGAATGAGTTGGAGAGGTTGTGTTTGAGTACGTGCAAGGTGAGAGAAGTGAGAGTTGAGAAGGAGTCTTGAAGAATGAATTAAGAGCTAAGGCTAATCGAGATCAAGGAGTCTTGAGCAAGGAATCCACGTTAGGGGATTTGTCCCTCACATTTTTTATTTTGATTTCTTAAATATGAATTGCATGAGAAACATGTATGTTTTGCGTGATTTATGGACTGTGCTAAGTTTTTGGAAATTTCCCAGAAACTGCCTAACGGGACTTCAAAGCCGTTAGGCGACTCATCCATTTTCTATGCAAATTCTGGGTTCTTGAGAGGAACCGTATGGTGGCACGAACTGGCCGCACGTTATCCCTTGAGTTGTGGCTCATGATAGAGAGAAAACACGTAGCATTCCTTGAGTTGTGGCTCGAAATGACATCTCTTGAGTTATGGTTCGGGATGACGGATGAACACGAGGAATCCTTGAGTTGTTGCTCGGATTGACAAGTGTTGCCAGTGTGAGTGTGCAAGTTGTGGCTTGTACGAATGGGTCCAGACAGATTGCCCTCCTCGGTATTTAGTTAACGAGTTTGGTCATCTTGGAGCATTACGAACTATGCTTCGTATTAGAAACTTCACCTGGCGTTATAGAGTGTGGTTCGTAGCAGGTTTCCCGCATATGTTCTACAAGTTGTGGCTTGTAGGTGTGGCAATAAGGTGTGACGACAATTTTTTTTTATATTTATTATTATTATTTCCTATAATATACTTATAAAATGTAAAAGCAAAATTATACATAAAATATTCACACATACACATATATAGAGTTTCCCGTTTCCTGAAATGTTACAGAATTGTTCACTGCATTTGTTTGCTATGCATTTCCCGGGAAAACAACCACAATGTCGACAAAGAAGGGATCAGGCATGTTGGGAGCAACCATCTATGATAAGGTTATAAAATTTTGTTTTTCACACATAATCATAAAATAGGAAAGTGAGACAAATATCACATAAAAACAACAACATATCATAATAAAATAAAATGAAATGAAAATTCTCCCAATTCCATAAAACTGGATTTTTATTATACTTTTATAAAGATATTGATTAATTTTGTAGTGACTAGTCAAGATAAATGAGCTCATGGCCAACAAAGTAACTCAAGAACATCTCATCTTGAGTAATATTAACTCGTTTAAATCCCCAAGGTCATACCTCCAACTACAATACTCAAATCTTTATTTATCATAAATTTTATTTCAATATTTAAACCATATAATTATATAAATAAATAAATAGGATCAATGCATAATTAAAAAAAATATAAAAAAAGAAAAAGAACTAGTACATAATTGGAGATAAATATACATAAGTAAATGAGAGTAAATATAAATTGGATAAATAGGATCAGTGCACAACTAGAGATGAATATAAATAAATAAATAGGAACGAGAACTAAATATAAATTAGAATGAGGTTAGGGACACCTCACTTAAGGTAAATATAGAGATAAAAATAATTATGAACAGATAAAAAAAATAATCAAAGTAGAAAGATAAAATGATAGATGTCTTCTCCCTTTACCTTAATTATTGTGAAAGATATATCCCAAAGCTTTGTGAACGTTTCAACTTTCTTCTTTTATTTTCTTCACTGCCAACTTATACTCACAAACTCCTCTTCTCCCTTTTTTTTCTTTGATCTTACCGTCTCTGTCTCGTTTCACTACCACCACTCCTATTTATACTACACACAGAATCATTACATTTGGTTTATTTGGTTTGTAACACTGTTCAATTCTGTTTTCTTCTTTCAAATACTAGTTACCGTGGTTTGTTATGGATTAAGTTCTCATTTCATTTTGGTTTTAACCTGTAATTTTACATGCATTCATTAGTATATGATCTCATTTCATGACGTGGAGTAATGAACAAATAATTGTGAAGTTTTTTTTTAACCTAATAATATGTCCAGTTTACCTAACAATATGTAAGTTTATCCTCTTTGTATATACATACTTACGTAACTTAAGATATTTATTTTACGTTTTTTCTTTTATAAAAATATTCTTTTTTTATTAACATTCTAAAATATTTAATATATTTCTTATAAAATCATCAATTATTTGTATATTTTGGATATTTATAATCTTTACATTCATATGATCATAATTTATTATAATAATAATATGTATATTATATATATATATATATATATATATTCATATATATTTGTAATAATAATAATAATATATAATAAAATGTAATACATTATTTATTAATTTATGGATGTTACAATTCTCCCCTACTAAAAAAAATTTCGTCCTCGAAATTATTTATTTATTTATTTTTGAAATAAATAAGGGGAAAGGTTTGTTATTTTCTCTTCTAATTCCCATGTAATATCTCCATTAGCTTCATTCCACATGACCTTCACTAGAGGGATCTGTCTGCCTATCAATTCTTTGACCTTCTTGTCCATAATCTGTACAAGTATTGCGTCATATGTAAGGTTATTCTTTAATTGTACTGTATCAGGTCTTATCACATGAGTTGGATCAGAAATATATTTTCTTAATTGAGACACATGAAAGACATTATGAAGGTTGGAAAGGAACGGAGGTAAGCAAATTTGATAAGCAACATGACCTATTTTTCTAAGAATTTGGTAAGGGCCAATAAATCGGGGAGTGAGTTTCTTTGATTTCATCACTCTACCAATTCCAGTGGTTGGTGTTACTTTCAAGATTACATTATCACCTTCTTGAAATTCAAGAGGTCGTCTTTTCTTGTCAGCATAACTTTTCTGTCTACTTTGAGTTGCTCTCAATTTGTCCCTGATCATTTTGATTTTCTTTGTTGTCTGTTGAATCATGTCAGGACCTAATACTAAATTCTCACTGCTCTTAAATCAACACAAAGGTGTTCTACATTTCCTTCTATACAATGCCTCATACGGTGCCATACCTATGCTGGAATGGAAACTATTGTTATAGGTGAACTCAATCAAAGGCAGGCATCGATCCCAACTATCAGAATTTTCTAACACACAAGCTTTTAGCAAATCTTCCAAAGATTGAATGGTTCTTTCAGATTGTCCATTAATTTGGGAATGATAAGCTGAGCTAAGGTGAAGCTTGGTACCTAAGGCTTGATGTAAACTTCCCCAAAATTTTAAAGTAAATCTAGGGTCCCTATCAGATATAATACTTATTGGAACTCTATGTAACCTGACAATTTTTTTATGTACAATTCAGTCAATTTTTCCAATGAATACCTAATGTTAATGGGTAAGAAATGAGCAGACTTTGTTAACCTATCCATGATAACCCATTGTTATACTATCCCATTTCCATTCAGGTATATCTAAGGATTATAGCATTCATGTTAGCTTTTGGTGTTCTATTTTAGCTTTTTGACAAACTAGACATTTTGCTACATATTGTGCCACTTCCTTTTTCATTTTGGGCCATCAAAACATTTTTTTGAGATCTTGATACATTTTTGTTGTGCCCGGATGTATGCTTAATTTGCTTTTATGTGCTTCTTCTAGAATCATTTCCTTAATTTCCTCATTATCGGGTACACACATCCTGTCCTTAAATCTCAAAGTTTCGGTTTTATCTATGCCAAAATTCTCCCCACCCCTTTGACCTATCAATTTATTTTTCTTATTAACGAACTCATCACTTTCTTGTGCCTCATGGATTTGTTTTTGTAAATTGTTAGTGATCTGAATGGAGTTTAATTGCATTTTATCATGGCTTAGGGTGACCTACAAATTCATGTCTCTAAATTTTTCGAACAAATTCATTTCATGAATCATTAGTGAAGAGACATGTAAAGATTTTCTGCTTAAAGCATTTGCCACTACATTTGCCTTTCCTGGATGGTAATGTAAATCAAAATCATAGTCTTTTAGAAATTTCATCCATCTCCTTTGTCTCATATTTAATTCCTTTGGGTCAAACAAGTATTTGAGACTCTTATGATCTCTAAAAACTTCGAACTTACCACCATAGACATAATGTCTCCATATTTTAAGTGTAAAAATAATGGTTGCTAGTTCTAGATAATGGGTTGGGTAATTTTTCTCATGTGTTCTTAGTTGCCTAGAACTATATGCCACTACACTTCTATCTTGCATAAGAACACAACCTAATCCCATTTTGGAAGCATAAAAAAATATAGCAAAGTGTTCAGTAGGATCAGGTAATGCTAAAACAGGAGAAGTGGTTAATTTCTACTTGAGTTCTTGAAAACTATTCTCACATTTTTTTTGTCCACACAAAAGCTTGGCCCTTTTTGGTGAGTTGGGTTAAAGGCATAACTATTTTAGAAAACCCTTCAATGAATCTTCTATAATATCCTGCCAAATCGAGAAAATTGCGAATCTCAGTCACTATTTTTGGTGGTTCCTATTATAAAACTGCTTCTACTTTGGTCGGATCCACTAACACTCCCTTATTGGAAATCACATGTCCTAAGAATTTTACGTCCTCTAACCAGAATTCACACTTAGACAATTTAGCATACAATTTCTTTTCTTTCAAGATTTACAAGACAATCCGAAGGTGTTCCGCATGTTCCTCAAGAGTCTTAGAGTAAATAAGAATGTCATCTATAAAAACAACCACAAATTGATCTAAAAATGGATGGAAGATCCTATTCATGTAATCCATGAATATTGCAAGAGCATTGGTCACACCAAAAGGCATCACTTGATATTCATAATGGCCATACCTAGTTCTGAAAGCAGTTTTTTGTATGTCTTCTGCTTTTACTCTAATTTGATGATATCCAGACCTTAAATCTATCTTAGAAAATACAGAGGCTCCTCTCAATTGGTCCATCAAGTCATCTATTCTAGGAAGAGGGTATTTATTCTTTATGGTGAATTTATTTAATTGACGGTAATCTACGCACAACCTAAAACTTCCATCTTTCTTTTTAACTAACAAAACTGGAGCTCCCCAAGGTGACACACTAGGACGAATGAACTGTTTTTCAAGTAACTCTTCTAATTGTTTCTTCAATTCTACTAATTCAGAGGGTGACATCCTATATGGTGCCATAGAGATTAGTTCAACTCCAGGCATCAGATCTATGGAAAGTTCAATTTCTCTGTTAGGTGGTAAACCAGGGATATCATTGGAAAAGACTTCAGGAAAATTTCGAACAATTGCTATATTTTTCAACTTAACTTTCTCTTTTATTTCCATAGAAGATAATAACAAGTACCCTTGGATTTCATTCCTTAAAGGCTCACTTTTTGAATTGGTAGGTGATTTTAGAAGATTCTCAGAGTTTGGAAATATCACTGATTTCTTAGCACAATTCAAAAGGACTTGATTGGAAGATAACCAGTTTATACCTAAGATTACATATAATTGAGATAAAGGTAGACATATTAAATTTACAAGGAATTTTTTGTTCTCAATGAACAGTGGATAGTTTACACAAATTCTATTGGTAATTACCGAGTAATTTGTGGGAGTTGAAACGACCAAACTAGTTTTTAGAAAAGAGGTCGACATATTAAGATGTTGAACACAATAATTGGAAATGAATGAGTGAGTTGCACCTGAGTCATACAGTACATTTAAAGTTTTTCCTTTAATAAAATACACACCTTGAATTAGATCATGGTTTTCAGCAGCTTCAGCTCTAGTCATGGTGTACACTCTTTCTGTTGTGGTAGGTCTTGTCTTGGTTACGACTGGATTGAAATGTGGCTTCTGTTGTCCACACTTAGAGAATATGTGACCAGGTTTCCCACACTTGAAACAGACTGGTCCTTTAACATGACAATCTTTAGCAGGATGACCTTGTCCGCATTTAAAGCATTTGATATGATCATATACAAGTCTACTAGAATTTCCTGATGAAGATTGGTTGGATTGGGTCCTCCATTGTGGGCGATTGTAAGGTTTTCCCTCAATACGTCTATTTTTATTTGTTTGGGGTCTAAAATACTTTAGTTTGATATTTTGGTTGTTCTCAAAATCTTCCAAAAATCTACACTTGTGAATAAGCGTAGGAAAATCAGCAATTTCTAGTATTTCTACCGCTTTTCTCAATTCATCCCTAAGTCCATTTTCAAATTTTATATATTTCATCCTTTCCTCTGGGTGATAAGAGAAAGTAGAGTATTTCCTAATTCTTCAAACTTGGAAGCATATTCCCCACTGTCATACTTTCTTGCTTCAACTGCATAAACTCTATTTCTTTTGCTCTCCTCACATCATTAGGAAAATATTTTTCTAAAAACTTTGTTCTAAATACATCCCAGGTAATAATTATTCTTCCTCCTTCAAGTAATCTCCTGGTGCCATCCCACCAATATTCAACTTCTCCTATTCACATAAATACATCATAATTCATCTTTTGGTTGTTAGTACAGTTCATAACTCGAAATATTTTCTCCATTTCCTTAATCCATAATTAAGCTTTTTTTGGATTATATCCTCCAGAAAATTGTGGGGGTTTGTTTCTCCTAAATTCAGCTAAACCTTGTGATTCAGGGTTTCCTTCAGGTCTTTGATTCCTCATTAGAGTAACAGCCATGTCTCAGATAACTTGCATTGCTTTAGTTAATTCATTATTCCTCCTAATGTTTGCCATCTGGAATAGTATGAGTTAGTAAATAATGAGCACATTTCACAGATCTCGCATGAAACGTTGCTCTGATACCATTTAATGTGACGACAATTTTTTTTTTTATATTTATTATTATTATTTCGTATAGTATACTTATAAAATGTAAAGGCAAAATTATACATAAAATATTCATACATACATATATATATATATATATTTGTAATAATAATAATAATATATAATAAAATGCTTATAAAGTAATACATTTATTATTGATTTATGGATGTTACACAAGGAATCTTGAGGTATTTATCTAAAGACGTAGAACATGGATGACATGGTGGTGGCCATGTTGTATGAAATCAAAGGATAAGAGTTCCTTTGATGTGTGTGTGTCTACATATATTTGAACTTTATATATATATATATATATATATATATATATATATATATATATATATATATATATATATATATATATGATTAAATGTTAACTCACCATATCTGCTTGTGGTTGGCAATTGTCGTGTATGCGATACAAGGGAGCGTATGATGTTGCAGGTGGACCTGTGAGGCATAGAGCTGGAGCGTGGGCTATCTTGAGAATTTTTCTACAATGTTTTACTACTTTATGGATTTTTAGGAATTGTAATAATTGATGTTATAAGACTTGAAATTTGTATTTGATTTTATATTTTGGCGGATATTTGAATAATTGGCGATGTAATGAATGTTTTTAATTTTCCCGCATTTTGGGAAAGAACAGTATAATAAATGAGGTTTATTTAGTATTTTTATTTTATTTTATTAAAATTCATAATATCCGACCGAGATGTTACATTTCCTGGTCCAAGTCCACATCCCAACACATTAAAACGAAATTAAGAAAAACACACTACCCTATACAAGATACACACTCAAGCTGGTCTTAGGGATTCCAATGCTTCCACGAACCTGTCCGCTTGTGGTCCAACTTTACGAACTTCCTTACTCGTAGTCCAACTCTACGGACCTCCCAGCCCGTAGTCTAACACACGTGATCCATCCAACTACGAACCTCCTCGCTCGCAGCAACTCTCAAGTGTGAGAACGGAACATACGACCCTCCCTGCTCGTATCCTCTCACGAAAGTATCATTAATATGAACCTCCCCACTCATATTAATCACGCGTTCCAACAAAAATCACGAACCTATCCGCTCGTGATACGATCAAGTATATCCCAGACCAGACCCAACACACCAAGCCATGCAAAACACATCATAAACGCACCTTGCCACTTGCACTATCGCCTGACACAACTTAAGCACCACCAGGCGAAATGGCAGTGCATACCACTTGGCGGTTCCATAACACCGTCGGGCGCCACGACACACAAGTCTTCCCTATCGCCACGACACCTTGCCACTTGCACTATCGCCTAGTAATTCACTCTGTACTGCCAGACGCTAGACCAATAATGTGACACTCCTGGTTTTAGGTACTCTAATAAAGTTCCTAGCATCCAACAATTCCATTCACACACATACACAACTTACCATCTTTCTAGAGAGTACATATTGACTAAGTTGAAGCAGTCACTCTTAGAAGAGGAAAAAAATTGAGCCAACAAGATCATATTAAAAAAGATAAGGCAATAAAGCAACAAAGGGTTTATTTGACATCTCTACCCACTACAAGAAAAATCATTATTACTGACGGTCAAAATCCGTCGGTAATGGCCAAAATCCGTCGCTAAATCAACATTACCGACGGATCATCGACGGGCAAAAATTCGTCGATAAAATGCTTGTCTGTAAAATTTTACCGACGAAAATCATGTTCCGTCGGTAATTACCGACGGAAAATATCAGTCGGTAATTACCGACCTAAATATCTGTCGGTAATTACCAAAAATCCGTCGGTAAATTAGTTACACTATTCATCTTCTTCCTCCTCCCTCTTTCAATTTTTTTTTTCGTTTTTTTTCGTGGTCGCCGTCAATGTCGCCGCCGTCATCGCCGTCGCCATCGCCGTCGCCACTGCCACCATCGTCGCCGCCACCGTCGCCGCCGCCGCCGTCGCCGTCGTCGCCGCCGTTGTCATCTTCTTCCTCTTCTTCTTCTCCTTCTTCCTCTCTTCTTCTTCTTCTTCTCCTTCTTTTCTTCTCCTTCTTCTTCTCTTTCTCCTTCTTTCTTCTTCTTCTTCTTCTTCTTCTTCTCCTTCTTCTCCTTCATCTTCTCCTTCTTCCTCTTCTTCTTCTCCTTCTTCCTCTCTTCTTCTTCTTATTCTCCTTCTTTCCTTCTCCTTCTTCTTCTCTTTCTCCTTCTTTTTCTTTTTCTTCTCCTTCTTCTCTTCTTCTTCTTCTCTTCTTCTTCTTCTCTTCTTCTTCTTTTTCTTCTTTTCTTCTTCTCCTCGTCTTCTTATAAGGTGAGATTTGGGCGGGAAAATTCCCGCTTCT
>Ga0214542_1005240_pt1 | contig 24895 bp, 16 predicted proteins | sample CNSS1metaG_FD_160096 | JGI IMG/M metagenome (GOLD analysis project Ga0214542, IMG submission 160096) | Root nodule microbial communities from cowpea collected in UCLA plant growth center, Los Angeles, California, USA - CNSS1 | ecosystem: Host-associated > Plants > Roots > Nodule | place: USA...
ATGCTCATATCAACTAGAAAGCATTATTATTATTAATGTACTTGCTGAATGGTGTTTCAGGGAGAGCATGACAAAGGAAATATTGTGGGGTTGAGCCTGAATACAGGTGAACCTATAGACCCTGCAATGGAGGGTATTTTTGACAACTACTCTGTGAAACGCCAAATCATAAACTCAGGGTATGGTTGAATCTGGATCTGTTGACATCATCAATTTTTATTTATTTATTTTTAAACTAGGAACACTTAAATACTAGAAAATTTCGTTACTAATGGTATGGTGGAGAGTGAGGGAGGAAACAAATTTTATTTGAAGACAAAATGAAAAGAGAGAAATTTGAGTGGTGAGTCCTCAATCAGTTGAGAACTCGATGACCTCTGGTGATGGTTTGTTATGAGCATGATGAGAGCATGAGATCTTCAGTAGTAAATGCTGATTCAAATGAATTTTTAGAATCAGGAATTGATAACCTATCTTAGGAATGCATGGAAGAACTACACTATATTTCTTGTGTCTCCACTGGGTGAGGGTTGTGGATGTGGAATATAATAGGTCAGGTTTGTCTGGTCTGAAGGTCTCCCTCCACCACTATTGGAAAGGACGTTTCACGATATCAAACATGTTTTCCTACATCTAGTTTTGTTGTCAATTTTAGTTGGTAGAACTGTTACACTAAACAATGAAATCTTGAACTCAATCAGGATGTATAGCCATTTGAAATTTTCCATTACGCCAAAACAATAAGTTTAATTTAAGTAAGCATGATTACTATTACGTAGTTATGTCTTCGTCTCTTGATGCTCTACAGGCCAGTTATAGTATCTCAGTTACTGGTGGTGGATGAAGTGATTCGTGCTGGGCGTAACATGCGGAAGCCAACTTAGATGTTCTTGAAGCTTTCTCTTTTGGATAGGGTGTGCCGTAAACTGAATATTCTCTCTATTTCGAGGTGCCTGCAGTATTGGTTGGGATTGTTATGACTCACTTATTTTAATCTGTTATAATGAAAAAGTTTCTGGGTTTTGTTTTTCCCCAGTTTATTATTTCTTTCAATGATCTAATCATGTAAGTGTATTGTGGCTGAATTTTGGGATCCTTTTGAAATTTGTAAGCATAATCTATTTTGTAGAAAATTAGTTGAGAGAGTGCTTTTACCTCGGAAAGTTGCTTGTTTTAACCAGCAACATAAGTCTCGGGACTGCATCACCTTTATAATTTTGTATGAAACCTGGATAACATTGAATTAAAATAGTTGAAAGATTTTCATTTTTAAGTTGGACGTACTCGGCTGCCTGAGATGCTGTAAGTAAATCCTTAGCGTTATAGTAATTAGTAGGAATAAGTGGGATATTTCGCATCGACTTCTGAAATTACCCGTATTTTACTGTCATTCAACTTTAGAATATATTACGAATTTAAAGTGCTCCCAACAAAAACGTATGTATGTATTGTGTGTACCTATTATCTGAAAACTCTAAATCTAATGTTTTATTTAATATGCATTCCTTTTCACTTTATAATTTATGTTTACAGGCTATAAGTGCTTTTATGTTATTTAACGATAGATTAATATATGTAATAATTTTGTTGACTTTTAAAACAAGTTATTTAAATTAATTTATAATTGGTTGACGAAATAATTATTCATTGACTTCTGGTTAAGAGATACCTCAAATTTATGTTTACTAGTTTCTTTAGCACGCGTATAATTTAATTTAAATATATTGATAATTTAAGTTTATGTTTACTACATTTTTTAATATGTATATAATTTAATTAAATTCCGATGACACTGTAATTTATTTTACATTATTATGTAATTATAAATTATGCATAATAAAATTTTTGAATTTTAATGGTCACGTTTAAGTAGATTTAAAATAATTTTTAATTAATTACCAATGTATTATTTTTACAACAACATGAACTTAATTCAAATTGTAGAGACGGGGATGCATTGTTCCAATTGCTACTTAAGTATGTCCTTTTCTGAATTAAAGATTAGTTTTTTTTTTTAATGTAAAGATTTGTATTCAAGTTTTATGTATAAAATAAAATTTTACCAAAAATGCGAATCCCATCAATTTGTGAATAAATAATAGGAGATGAATAATCTGAATTAGGACTATAAGATGACTTTTAAATACAAATGAAAAATGTTTATCGACAACATACTTCATTACTATTTATCAAAAAATATCAATCTTGTCCAATAAAAAAAATAGCTACCAAGAAAACTAAAAAAAAAAAATTCTGGAAATACATATTTATAAGAAAAATATTCATTATCAACCCAAAATTATTGAAAATTAAAATTTCTATTTTTTAATAATCAATAATGATGTATTAGAAAAAAAAAATAGATATTTACATTGTACTAGTGTTTCAATCCAAAAACAAAGTATAGTTTTGCTGCTCTTACACTGATTCCATCGGACCCAAGAGTGGCGGTTAGAAAGGTCAACAAGTGACAGGCGTGGAGGGTGTTAGGTAGAATAAAGAAGACAGCGGCAGCGGAACACGCGTCGCAAATCTAGCTACTCGGAGGATGAGTTCATTAGGTGCACACGTCATGATTCAAGTGAACATCTTCCATTGCTGAACTTTGACCCAACTTCCACTTCAAGTAGCTCTCTTCTCCTCTTGCATAGCGCATTTGAATTGGATTGGATCTAGTTCCGCCATGGCAGAAGAAGTAGTGCAGAACAAGAAGGTTACATTCAAAGGCTACATAGATGATGTTCCTAAAGAAACCGATATGGAACTCACACTTTCAAACATTGAGCTCAACCCTCCGCCACAAGGCTCCGCAGCAATTATCGTGAAGAACCTTTATCTCTCTTGCGATCCATACATGCGAGGTCGCATGCGAGATTTCCACGGATCTTATATCCCTCCTTTTGTCCCTGGCCAGGTTACAAACTTCTAACTACTTTAATTTTGTTATACTATGGTGCCATGTGATACTGTAAGTAACTGATTCCTGTGTATTTTGATGAAGGCACTTGAAGGATTTGGTGTGTCTAAAGTTATACACTCTGATAATCCAAATTACAAGCCTGGTGATTTTATTACCGGGTTCACTGGCTGGGAAGAGTATAGTCTCATCCAGAGAACAGAGCAGCTCAGAAAAATTCTGCCTGATGATCGCATTCCTCTCTCCTTCCATGTCGGTCTTCTTGGTATGTCGCTCCTCTTAATCATTACTATGACTTAGCGTACGAGTTTTAATTCCCTCAATCTCTTTCTCCGTTTTCTTGTTATATAATTTCTTACCATTTCTATTGTTTTCTTTATGTATCTGTTTAGGAACAATGTTCTGAAACCTGTTTCACAGCTATGCTGAGGAAAATATTCATCACTATTGTTGGATTCTTTTAATAAAAACTAAACCAATGCTGGTTTTGTTTGTCTTCAAATTTAATGTTCTATTCTTTGAAAAATGTTGATGTGTTCAGTAGTTTTAAGGATGATAGAACAAAGTAAAACGTTAGTATTAGTGATTAGAAAAATTGCAGAAACGGTGAAAGAATTAGACTTAGAAATAGGTAAACCTCTACTCACGAACTTGTGAAATCATCCTTGCCCAAAACTAACCAGATTGATCCTTCCTTATCCTCACTCCACTTTGTCTAAATAACCTGCTTCCTTCCTTTATGTGTGTATGGCTCCTCTATGCATTATAACAGAATAGACTACGCTGCTATGTGTAACTTCCTTTTTCCAGATTTTTGGCCCAACATCACCCTCATTCATAACCCAGTGCCACTATATTTGGATTTTCGGTTGCTGAAAGTGTTGATAGTTTCTTTCTTCCTATAGATCACTCTGTTGTTGAACATTATAGTCGCTAATTAATAAAGTAGGATTTCACCATTTTGAGCTTAGCCGTTATTTTCGGATCCTAGGTTGGAGGGAATCCTCTAATTTTAGAGAGTTCCTTTGCTTATATTTTATGTAATTATGTTTTTTATGGCACAGTTGTTATGCACATGCAAACCCTTTAAACATTCAGGCTCTGTGCTTTTCGATTTTTGACTTATGTATGGAAGTGAATTCACTTCCATTTTTCTACTGGTGCTCTGGTTTTATAAATAATTGACCATTCATTTTTTCTTTTAATTTTGTAGGAATGCCAGGTTTTACTGCGTATGCGGGATTTTTTGAGGTTTGCAGCCCAACCAAAGGAGAATATGTTTTTGTATCTGCAGCATCTGGTGCGGTGGGTCAGCTTGTAGGTCAACTTGCTAAGTTGCACGGTTGCTACGTCGTTGGAAGTGCTGGATCAAAGGAAAAGGTCAGCAGTTTCACTAATGATTGCCAAAAGTAAAACTGAATGCTTGAATTAGTTGTTCCTTCATGAATACAATACATGAACTATTGACATTTAGACACATGGATGCACACACAGACACTTGAACCTAGTATTTTGTTCATTTTCTAAATGAATTTGTTGTATTAGGTTGACCTTCTAAAGAATAAGCTTGGATTCGATGAAGCTTTTAACTACAAAGAAGAACTAGACTTAAATGCGGCTCTACAAAGGTTTGTAACAATCTCTGAAACATAAAATTGAATTGTTTGTTAGCTATTGTCTATGGAAATGAAATGTTCTTTTAGAAGTTTTCTTGAGAAATAAGGTTCCAACTGTTTCTACTTCTCACTGGTTAGTTATCCTTCATAGCTTTGACATTCAAAATTCCAGACATCATTTATCCTGCTTACATGACAGGTATTTTCCACAAGGCATTGACATCTACTTTGACAATGTGGGTGGGGACATGCTTGATGCTGCTCTCCTTAACATGAGGATTCATGGTAGAATTGCAGTTTGTGGGATGGTATCTCAGCAAAGCCTTTCCAAGCCCAAAGGAATATACAATTTATTCAACCTCATTTCAAGGCGCATCAGAATGCAGGGTTTTTTGCAAAGTGATTACTTGCATCTATACCCGCGCTTTTTGGAAGATGTCTCAGATTACTACAAGCAGGGAAAGATTGTGTACATTGAAGACATGAATGAAGGCTTGGAAAGTGCTCCAGCTGCTTTCGTTGGACTTTTTCATGGCAAGAATGTTGGTAAGCAAGTCATTCGTGTTGCCCATGAATGATTTTTTTAAAATCGTACTAGGCACTGCTATGTTTTAAACGTATTTGGTTGAGTTTTTTGGATTTACTTGAACTGCGGCTTGGCCTTACTCTATCACCTTCTGCCTTTTGGAGAAAATGTAAACTTTGTAATATGCCTAAATTATCTAGAAGATAAAGTAGCTGCATTGGGTATTTGGCCCTTGCAAAATGAAAATATGTGTAAAATAAGAGAATCCAGAGTAGATATGCTCTCACTTTTTCTTAAGAGCAAAAGATAAAATTGCATCTGATTTGCTTAAATTAGAACAACAAAGAATATTGTAAGTGTACAAGAAATAGATGAGAGGTATAGTGGTATGAAACTCAAGTCATGCATGCTCTCTATCCGAGTTTCATATCAGTTGAAATTAGAAAACTTCTGCTTAACTGTCAAGGGGCTCATGGAATAGCATAGGACTTGGCAATGAGCATAACCAAATGCTGAGGGCTTTCTGATTGCACCTGTTAGGAAGAGTCATTTTGGATAAACCCATTCCACGTATTCTAATTACATGTGATGTTTTTGTAATTGTGTCTCCCTTTTCCTGTGGAACAGTAGCCCTAAAGCAATAAGAAACTATCAAATGCAAAGATGAAGTGTTACTATTACTTTTATTGAAAAATAGTAAATGAGACAAGAAATAAGGGTAAGGTATTTATATTCCTGTTTAATGCTTGTTGTGCCAAATTAAGTGTATCATGACCTAAGTGTGATTAAGGCCGAATGAACTTCTGAGACCAACAACTCCACTGCACGCTATTGCTTCATGCCCCAACGCCCAAGAATCTTACACCTAGTTATGCTAGTGGCTTTAAAATATTTAGCAATGAAGCGAATTTAAGTTGTATAGAGGATTTATCTTAGACACATATCCAAAAGTCTTCACTTTAACTAACCCTTCCGCACCTAAGTCCTACAAGTATAAATATACTGTGCACACGTATTTATTTCATATGTTACCATTCTTTTGTAGTGTTTTTAAAGTACTTTTACTTTCATCTCTTCACCAGTCAGCTTCATCTATATCTCCTGTCAAAAGTAAATCTAAGGAGGTTTAGACCATTGAAGGCTCAACCACTCAGTTAAATCGCTTCTAGACATGACAATTGGACAATTAACATAATAGAAACTAAAATAATCGGAGAGCATTTCCCTGTATTTATTAAAAGCCTTAAATAATCCTAGAACAAATTAGCAATATTTTAATTGATGGGTGAAAATGTGGTAAAGTTCTATGAGCATCCGCAATGGTACACTCCTTTTCAAGTTCTTAGACAATGTTTTTTTTTAGGATGTGTGGTGACATCAACCAACTGGGTTTCATATTACTCCGTATATTTATTTTCTTAAATTCATATGCTTTTGAGTTTTAAAAAAAAATCAAAGCTCTAACATTGAGCACAATAGCAAACAATCATTTTGTATAGCATAACAAACAATAATATTTCTATATTACTAACCACGTATTTTTCTTATCCAATTTTGTCTAGTTAATTCAAGTATATTTTTCTCTTAATTCAATCAAACACACTCTTAGTCCTCTTTCTCTTTTGCTATCTAAGCATGTTGAATGATTGTTATCCCTTCTCTTTTGAATAAGTCTTTTCTTATTGGACAACTAAATGACCCTATCAAAAACAAACTCTGATCCTAAAGCTCCCTCTTAGTGGATTAGAGTTAAAGTGGGTTTGACTTCACTACAAAACTTTAATTATCTCCTAAATTCAATACTTTCGGTTTGAGTCACAAGTTAAATCACCTCAACTTGAAGGTTAAGTCGAGTTAAGTCGAGTTTGTTCAAACTGGAGTTCTCGTCAAGTGGGTAAGAATTGAAAGTCAAGTCGAGCTTATTCATGCCAAAGTTTGAGCTAAGCTAGGCGGGGACGAATGTCAAATTGAGTTAATCAAGTCGAAGGTCCATATGAGACTATAAGATGGAAGATTGAGACGATCTGGCCTAAGTCAAAGGTGGAAAGGATCCATTCATACTGAAGGTTGAGCCGGGTCAACAGAGACAAAGGAACGAAAGTTAATATATATAATTCGATGTTCAAAGTCAAAATCGAAAGTAGAAATAAATTGACCTAATCAAAGGTATAAACAAATTAATTAAAGTCGAAGATAAAGATGAATCACCATCAACCAAAGGTGAAAGTGGATTGTTCAAGACTGAAAGTTAAGATAGAACAATCAAATCAACAATTGAGAGAGATCGGTCTACATCATTCAAAACTAAAAATTGAGATAAACGACTTAACTAATGGTGTGAACATGACTTAAGGTCAAAGTTCTTGATACATACTATTAGTCATAAATGACAAACATGAATTTTAAAAAGCAACAAGAATTAATTTAAAAGAAATTCTAAAGCACAAATTCTTATTTTGAGTTATTTATTTAATATATTTCTAGCATTTCAACATTCTATTTCTTAACCCGTCTAAACACTACAGTAATATTTCTTAACCTATCTAAACACTACAGTAATATAGGTTAATCCACCGACCACCTATTCGATGATCAAAGTAAAAGGATGGAAAGAAAAATAAAAAGTAAATATAGAGATGTAAAGAGTGTCTACTGCTGCAAAATTCTTTCTCTTCTTATTGATTCACTTATAATACTTACTGAAGAAAACAACTGGAAAATCAATTCAGCGAGGAACAGATTCTCTTTCATGTCCAAATTGCCTCACAGAAACAACTGGATGATCACTGTCGTTATTCTACTCTACAACAACCCCTAACAAACATTTGATTAAATTGTCATATTTACGAGCAAACCAAATTCCAAAATAGCAATAATATTAAAATTGAATGAAGTTTTAAGCTGGATATTGAGTTCTATTTTTAACCGATAATAATAATAAAATTGAATGAAGTTTTAAGCTGGATATTGTATTATATTTTTAACCGAGTTGTTAAATTTTTCTGTCTTAAGTATTTTAAATTGTTATACTTTTAATTAAGTTATTTTTATTAATTTATTTTCTTATTAATTAAGTAACGGATATTATTTACTTACTTATTTTTAACTAATAAAAAAATATTATAATAAACATAAAATAATTAATGATTTTTATTATGTTAATTAAAAATATGTTACGTAACAAGATTATCATTTTTTTATTATTTTAAACGATGATTTTATTGCCATAGTCACAAAACTCATTTTCAAACAGAACAATAAAATTATTGATTACTTTATACAATGAAATATTATGTTATAATAAAAAAATTATATTTCTCAAAACACCTGAAAATAAATATTGAAGATGTGAAATAAAATGAAAAACCATTACCACCTAATTAAATGAAAATTTAAACTAGAAATATTCAATTAAAAATTAATATAATAATAATAATTACTTCTAATAATAACAAAAATTGGTAACTTTGTGGAAATATGCATCCGTTTTATGAGCAGTAAGTCGTGGTTTGTCGGGGTCCACTGAAAACGCACGAAAGACAGAATAAAAGTTGACATAAAAAACAAAAAACAAAAGTGTGATGTGTGTTACCGTGAATTGCGAGGCAAGGATGGGCCCACTTCAATCCAAATAATAAATTTTCATATGCCAGAATTTTAATCAAAAACTTAAATTAATAATATTGGTATTAAAATCTCTGTAAAAACTATATAATTAAATTACAAAAAATTAAGATGTAAAATCACATTTTTAAAGTAAAACTTACATTTTTTTTTTTCGAAATAAAAAGTTATAAAGTTCTTTACAAAAAACCACACAGACAACAACCCTACTCCTCCACTGTCTGCAACTCTAGACATTCACATTCTTCAACACCGGTCAACTCTTCCCACCCCCCACGGAATCTCCGCCACCTGCCACGTGTTCGATTCTCATTGGACCTCTACCCTCCTATATCAACGCCTTCATCTCTGGAACTTTTCTCCCTTTATTCATTCTTCATCTCTCTCTCCTTCAGGTTCGTTCTCTCCACTCTCTCTTACCTCATCACCGCACTTTCATCTCTTTTTAGGGTTTCCATTCCGCCTTTTTTTTTTCTGTATTTTGTTTCTCCTAGGTTTCATTCATTCAGATCTGCATCCTCTATTTCTAGGTTTTCACTCTCACCACTCATTCCTAATTTTCTTTAGTTTAATTTTCTTCAGATTCCGATTATGCCTCCTAGATTTATTTTTGTATATCATTTCGTTTATTTGAATGTAAGTCCAATTTTCTCTTCGTACGGAGAAAAAAAAGTTTAATTCGATAGATGGATCTTTCTGTTTGTCGAGTTATAGTGAAACTGATCGTTCGTATTTTTATTCTAAAATAAATTAATAATTATAAAATTGAGTCTAATCTTTTTTATTCAGTGGGAAAACTACTCAAAATTGTTATAACTTATTAATTTTAGATCTAGAATAATTTGTGAATAACTAAGATATGATCCTATGTAGTGAAATTTGCTTTGCAGGATTACGTGGTGAGGTTCGCATATCTGAGAAATGGCAGATTCTTCTCGGGAGGAGAATGTTTACATGGCGAAGTTGGCCGAGCAGGCTGAGCGGTACGAGGAGATGGTTGAGTTTATGGAGAAGGTAGCGAAGACTGTGGAGGTTGAGGAATTGACTGTGGAGGAGAGGAATCTTCTCTCTGTGGCATACAAGAACGTGATTGGGGCGAGGAGGGCTTCATGGAGGATTATATCCTCCATTGAGCAGAAGGAGGAGAGCAGAGGCAATGAGGACCACGTCGCTATTATAAAGGAGTACAGGGGAAAGATTGAGACCGAACTCAGCAAGATCTGTGATGGGATTTTGAACCTCCTCGAGTCCAACCTCATCCCTTCTGCTCAATCTCCCGAAAGTAAAGTCTTTTACCTTAAGATGAAGGGTGATTACCACAGGTACCTTGCTGAGTTTAAGACTGGGGCAGAGAGGAAAGATGCTGCAGAGAGTACTTTGCTTGCTTACAAATCCGCTCAGGTATATATATTGTTTTTTATCTTATGGAATGGTAGTTGTTACTACTTCGTAGCTGAACTGAAAATTTGTGTTCATTTGATGCAGGATATTGCTCTTGCTGACCTGGCCCCCACCCACCCTATTAGGCTTGGACTTGCTCTCAACTTTTCTGTGTTCTATTATGAAATCCTTAACTCACCAGATCGTGCTTGTAATCTTGCCAAGCAGGTATATCTAAAACCTTTTAATTGTTTTTTCAATTCCTTGCTGTTGCTGGTATGTCTCAATTGTTCATGGATTAAAAATTGTTTGAGTTGTCGTGTGTGGACCTCAGTCTTTGTTGATTGGTCTGATTTTTTGATCATCCGGTGCTCAAGTTCCTGTGTATCTTGCTTCATTGGAATCTGTTGTGTCCACTCACCGTGTTGCATTGAAAAGTCAGTCTTTTGAGCAGAGCAAGTTAAAAAATGCGTATCACAAAGTCACAGCAGATGCTCATAAAATATATATCAAATGCACTCATGTATTTTTTTTCGAAGATTGTAGAATTTAGTTCTATTATGGTTCCTTGTTTGACAATGTAAATGTACTATGTCCCATTTCATGTTATGATGTGTATGGGTACACTGATGTATTTCTTTCCTTCATTCATTGCATTCCTCTATTCTGCTTTCTCTTTGGTGATCTGGGAAAAATGCTTATGGCAGGCATTTGATGAGGCAATTTCCGAGCTTGACACATTGGGTGAAGAGTCATACAAAGATAGTACATTGATCATGCAACTTCTCCGTGACAATCTGACTTTGTGGACATCAGACATCACGGTATCTCTTTCTCTCTTGTACTGTATAGAACTAAATATTTCTTGTTTTGCATTTAAGTGTAGACTTTAGAGCAGAATTTTTTCTGGGCACGTTGTGCAATCCTTTAATTTTGTTTTCTCCTCTCGATGGTTGGACAAAGATAAATTGTAAAGGAACAAGCCATGTTATACGGTTCTTTAATAAGCTGAACACCAACAACATAAACCTTTCTTTTGTAAGAACCCAGGACGTGAAAGTTGAAAACTAATTTAAACTTGTTGGGTTTTACATCATTCTAGTTGTTGAAATCCAAATACTAAGTACCCTCTCCGTTAAAGCATATTTTTGTTTTACTGTTGTTGTCATGTCATATTGTTATAGTCTTTAAGCTTTTCTCAATGGACTAGTTAAATGGTTATCCTCATACTCAAATAATGACAAATAGTTAAAATATATTGCGCTGACTAGCTTTCTGTTGCCGTTGATTGCTTGTTTAGATATATAGCGAGTAGTTTTGAGTTGCATCTTTTGTCATCGGTTTGAGATTGTATTCTTTCGAGTTTTTCACTTGAATTGCCTTTAATATTTAGGACGATGCTGGAGAAGAGATCAAGGAGACAACCAAGCAACCAGCTGAATAGGCCATGACAGTAGTGATGTGGTAGTTGATGGGATATGTATTACCCTAAATTAATATAGATCCAATGTGGCTTGCCATAGTAGGATTGTATTAATGAATTTCATAATTTCGAGTGCGAGTTGCGCTTGGGATTTACAATGTTTCAGTGGTTCTGTATGTGTTTTATTGATGAGATGAATGTGGCTTGGTGGTTTTGTGATTTATAAATTTTTTATTGTTGCGGGTATATGAATTTTAAGATTCATTTTGCATTTAATGCTTGTTTCTTTATGCTCCTGAATGCAGGGCCCAATCGAGCTAAATAACTAAACTTTCTTTTATAGCAAACAAACTCAATTACCTTGGAACTTAATATCTGTCCCGGGTTAATATTTTATTTTATGGCATGTCTTTTAAATTTTCATTTAAATAAATTGATATTTTAAAGTACTATCTATTTATACAGCAATCATCTGCCGTGTTTTTGTAAAATTAGACAAATTTGACAAAAAGATTGTTTTTTTCAAAATATTCCTTGTGCATTTTCTTGATTAACGTAATAATAAATTAGATAGCTAGTGCTATAATTTTTAATAAAATGCATCATTTCTATGCTCCATTGTTACCATAAAAAAAATTCTATGCTCCATCAATAACGTACCTTGCTCACGACTGAAAACTAGGATATATAATGTACCTTTAACTACAAACAACATCCTGCGTGTCGTAATAAATTTTTAAATTACCGGATTCTCGATATCAAATATCAACTGAATTTTCTATTCCCATTAAAGAATGACTGAGAAGATGCCGAAAAAGGAACTTACATTTCTATCAGAAAAGTAGAATGTTCAGAATTTGCTTATTTCACAATTGACTAACATGATTTGACCCATAAAGCATCATAAGTCTAAATCTTATTTCTGCTTCCATTTCTAACTCACATTTCCATCCTTTTTTCGTCTTTTTTATTTCAGATATTAAAGAATTCTAAATTATTATAATTTAGATTTTTGGATCGTCAAACTTTAAAATATATACTGTTATGTAAAATCTAGAGTACATTTTTTAATTTAAAACTGTATTATGAATTTTACATATATTTATAAATTTCTGAATTAAATGATCTCGAATATGCTTTTAAATTATATTATAAACTTAAATTACACAATTTGGAAACGTATGAATTATAAAACTTTTAAATTATGCAATTTAAAAACACATTTTGGATTGTATAAATTAAAATATGTAATTCAAATTACATTAATTCAGAATATATTTTTGAACATGATCTCGAAATTCTAGAATGAAAATTTCAAAATAGGATTTTCTAAAAATGTAAAATTTATTTTGAAATAAGCTTTTACATAACTGAATTTCTAGATCAAAATTTTCAGAATGTCTTCCAAATCGAATTTTGTTCAGAATAAATCTTCTAAAACAAGCTTTTCGGACATTTGAAATATGTTCTGTAAAGAACTTTCCGAAACAAAATAAGTTACTGAAATAAAATGGAGGTGCAGGAAGCAAAATACCATATAAGACGCCAACCCGGCCCAGACTCATGGGACACCAAAAAAGGCGTAGCCATTACCCTATTCTATTCAGTGTTATTCCCCCACTGAACACTCTCTTTGGTCGCTTGGAAATGGTATGCTTAAGCATTTACTGAGAGTGAGAGCGATAGCAACAACAGTATCTTCTTCACCTAAAATATCTTCTCAACTTCCAATTCCACTTGCTTTCACATTCGCATTCTCTCTATCATCTTCTACCATGGCCGCCACCGATGACTCCCTCCGCAAATCCCTTGCCGACAAGCAAGCCGCCGTCGACGCGCAGGGCAACGCCGTCCGCGCTCTCAAGGCAGCGGGCGCCCCCAAGCCGGATATCGACGCCGCCATCGAAACCCTAAATGCGCTCAAGCTGGAGAAAACGTCCATCGAACGCTCCCTCATCGGCGGTTCCGATACCCGCGAGGCGTTCAGGCAGGCTGTGGTGAACACCCTGGAGCGTCGCCTGTTCTACATCCCGTCGTTCAAGATCTACCGCGGCGTCGCCGGCCTCTTCGACTACGGTCCCCCCGGCTGCGCCGTGAAATCGAACGTCCTCTCATTCTGGCGGCAGCATTTCGTTCTGGAAGAGAACATGCTCGAGGTGGATTGCCCCTGCGTCACCCCCGAAGTCGTTCTCAAAGCCTCGGGACACGTGGACAAGTTCACCGATCTTATGGTAAAGGACGAGAAGACCGGCACGTGCTACCGCGCCGATCACTTGCTCAAGGATTTCTGCAACGAGAAGCTTCAGCGTGATCTCGCCTTGTCCTCTGACAAGGTTTCGGAGCTGAAGCACGTGCTTGCCACGTTGGATGATCTCTCTGCAGAGGAGCTTGGCGCTAAGATTAAGGAGTATGAGATTGTTGCTCCTGAGACAAAGAACGCGCTCTCTGACCCTTACCCTTTCAATTTGATGTTTCAGACTTCCATTGGCCCCTCTGGGTTGAGCCCTGGGTTCATGAGACCTGAAACTGCGCAGGGCATCTTCGTGAACTTTAAGGATTTGTATTATTACAATGGGAACAAGCTGCCTTTTGCCGCGGCGCAGATTGGTCAGGCGTTTAGGAATGAGGTGAGGGTGTTTTGATGTTGCTGTTGTTGGTTTGTTTTGATTAGTTTAATTTTGATACATTCTAAATTGAAAATTAAGGTCCTTTTAGATAAGGTTTTCCACCCTACTGCACAAGAGGAGCAAATGTGAAAGTTAAGATAAATAAGGTTTTTCCAGAAACTAATTCTAGTGTATCGGAAATTAATTTCATTCTTTGTTTTTACGTTAGTGTTTATGGAAAACTTTATCTGAGCAAAACATAAGCTTCTAATCCCTTGAAAGTCGTAATATTTAATACTAAGACTGTCTGTAATTGCACGACATGTGGCAATGTAAAATTCTTTACTCTTCTGGGATGTGGAATGAACATGGGTTTATATGGTTTTTGTGTGTGTAGATATCTCCACGGCAAGGACTTCTCAGAGTGCGCGAATTCACATTGGCTGAGATTGAGCACTTTGTTGACCCTCAAGACAAGTCTCATCCTAAGTACGCTGAGGTTGCCGACTTGGAGTTCTTGATGTTCCCGAGGGAGCAGCAAATGTCTGCACAGTCTGCCAAGAGGATTCCTCTTCGTGATGCTGTTTCAAAGGTTCGTTTTGGTTTAATGTTTGAAGTTGTCATGGTGGTTTTTGAGCTTCTGTTCTTGTTCTGCATTTTCATGGCGTGTTCTTATTAGGGAATTGTCAATAACGAGACTCTTGGTTATTTCATTGGGAGAGTGTATCTTTTCTTGACGCGTCTTGGTATAGACAAGGAGCGATTGAGGTTTAGGCAACATCTTGCAAATGAGATGGCCCACTATGCTGCTGATTGTTGGGATGCCGAGATTGAATGCTCCTATGGATGGATTGAGTGTGTTGGAATTGCTGATAGATCTGCATATGATTTGCGTGCTCACACGGTAACCACTTTGTCTAACTCTAGGCAATGTTTTCTTTAAATACTATTGTAGTTCACAGTGTTTTCTTTATTATCTTTAAATACTATCTGTTGCTATAATTCAGGGTTGATGGCGTTTATATATCATATTTAATAACCTAAATGTTGACATTTAGGTTTTGTTATACAAAAAACAAGTTGTCCTTTTATTGAAATCTCCCGGTTCTTTTTTCTTCATCACTTGACCATCTCTTTAAGTTTAGTTTCTAATTTTGCTAAAAATTAATACTTTCACTTAAAATTAAATTGCATTGACATTGACTATATACTGATGAGGTAAAAATGTATTTAATATTGAAGCAGAAAATAATTATAGCCTTATGAGAGTTTCTTCATTTTCATAATGCCCAATTTTGATATCGCAGGATAAAAGTGGTGTTGCTCTAGTGGCTCAAGAAAAATTTTCAGAACCTAAGGAAGTGGAGGTACTGTTTAATGCTGAAGTTGTTGTTTCTCTTATGCACATCTATGTAGCAAAAACACAAACACTAACAATGCGACACTTATAATCTCTAAAATGTAGGACACAGCGCCATGGATATACACACACACACACATGTTAATGAATTATTTAAATTGATAATCAAGATTTATATATTCAGTCATCTATAATAGAAGTTAGTTAAATATAACAATCTGAACTTATTGTTACCTAATACAAAAGTAATAATCTACCCATCTAATGTTAAAAAATGAAAAGAGAATCTGATCATCATTAGAAAAAAAAACACACTCTAGCTGAGATTCATATAAAGACAGATTAACCACTTCAAAAATGTCACATTATATAAAGATATGGTACAATAATAAATGAAAATGTTCCTAATAATACATATATAATCTAAACCTTCCTGGTTATATAGGATATGCTACTTATTTTTATAATTATAATACAAAGTTACATTATGTCTGACCTTATGAATGCTATGCTTGAAATATTTTTTAACTCGCATACTTCACCAATATGCGATATGTCTCGGAGGCAGGAACAACATTGAGAAGGCATGTCAGAGCTTCATAGTTTGATATACATGACTTGTCCCTTCAACTTAATGCACAACCCTAAAGAGTATTTTGGCCATCATTGATCAAGTTACTTTTCATTGTTTCAGAAATTGGTTATAACTCCAGTGAAAAAAGAGTTGGGTCTGGCATTCAAGGGAAACCAGAGGATGGTGGTTGAAGCACTTGAGGTAATTGATGCTGTTATCTTGTGTGCGTGTTTAATAGTTCCATGAGTCTTTTTCAAGAGCTGTTTTCATTACTTGATTCTCCAAATCTTCTCTGCAGGCAATGCCTGAGAAAGAAGCTTTGGATATGAAGGCTGCTCTTGAGTCAAAGGGGGAGGTGGAGTTTGAAGTGTGTACACTTGGGAAAAATGTGACTATTAAGAAGAATATGGTCACCATTCAAAAGGAGATAAAGAAAGAGCACCAGCGAGTTTTTACACCGTCTGTGATTGAACCATCATTTGGGATTGGACGGATAATTTATTGCCTCTTTGAGCACACGTTCTACACAAGGCCAAGCAAAGCCGGTGATGAACAGTTAAATGTATTTCGCTTCCCTCCACTTGTAGCTCCAATTAAGTGTACAGTTTTCCCACTGGTTCAGAATCAGAAGTATGAGGAGGTTGCTAAACTCATTTCCAAGTCATTAACTGCTGCGGGAATTTCACATAAGATTGACACTACAGGTATGTGGGTGACGTTCTCTTTAATATGTAAAATATACTTCCAGTTGATAATGTAAAAATATTGTAGGTTAACAGTTTACACTGAATGATTGAATAAATACATATAAAATGAAGAAGTTAATTAGGATACAAAGCGGATAGTTTTTAGAATTTGGGCCCTGGAAGATTAGAGATCCTTCATTCTTACAAATGCAAAATGAAACAGAGAGAGAGAGAGAACATAGTTATTCGATTAAAGCTTCTCAATTTCAATTTATGGCTTCCAAGTTAATCCTCTCTTTAAGGGACAATATACCCACACTAAGCACAAGAAAACTCCAAAGCTTCACAAATCGGTTTTTGAGCTAATTAAACCTTAAAATTATGTACTACAACAACATAATAGCTACTCAGCCAAATTGATCGAGGGCACACCCTGTGTCCCTAAATTAGCTGTCAAACTATGTTTTACTCTAATTTCTTTTTCAAAATTAGAAATGCCACACTTTTTGTGAGGGACTGAGGATCTTGTTCGTAAACGTCAATCTTTTTTGCTTCTAAAACTATTATAAGTATGCTTCTCAAAAGTGAAATAATTTGAAAGCTGAAGGAATGTCCTCATTCACGGGATAATGCTACAGTCACCAATATAACATTAATCTCGATTTTGTAATTCTCAAGGTAGATTTTTTTTTCCATACTCACCTTTGTTGTTTCTTTTTTTCCTTTTTGTGCAAAGCTTTTGCTTTAGGCTGGGTGGAAGTTTGGTCTTTGGCGTCTGTTTGAAAGTTTTTTTCTTAAATTAATGCGTCTTGCATTCATAATGTATCCCAACTTTGTTGTTATAAAACCCAAATACTAATTTATATTTTTGTTTATGAAGTCGTTAATATCTTCTAAAATTTTCTTTAGGTACATCAATTGGAAAACGATATGCAAGAACAGATGAACTTGGCGTGCCATTTGCTATCACTGTAGATTCAACATCATCAGTGACTATTCGGGAGAGGGACAGTAAGGATCAAGTTCGTGTTGATGTGGAAAAAGCTGCCATTGTTGTTAAGGAGGTAACTGATGGCCATAGGACATGGGAAGATGTGTGGTCAACCTTCCCTCATCACTCTTCTACATCTGCAGATGATTGAATTTTAATAGTCGCCATCTAGGTTCAGATATTATAGTTTTTTGTTGCCAAATTTTGTGTTGTTTTTGAGCTCTGAATCAAACTACAGGGATGTTACAGATTGTCAACTAGATACCTCTTTCTTTGGTTAAATGTTTCTGCAATATTTGCAGTTGTTTGTAGTCAATAGATAAATGCTTTTTTGACAAAATTCTGATTTGTAATTGCTTCTTGGGGTTTTCTCACATGATACTTCATACCTTATGCTACATGGCTTAACCTAGAAATGATATATGTTTTAATTGGGTTTTATCTGAAATTGTTCTAATATTAAGTTAAGCACATGCAAGTGATTTCATCTTAAAGTCAAAAGAATTCTGTACTTGGTACTGTTTTTGTATCTCGTCACTTTAAAACCTTTAACTCTGGGTTGTACTTCGCTATCCGGGCCCAAACATGGTCATAAAATTCGTAAAATAGCTGCGACCTATTTTGTTTTTTATATATAGTATTTATATTAAAATCAATATATTAATTTTTAATAAAACAACTTAGTTTTAGCATCTTAAAGAATTTTTGCATATTAAGTTTATATCAGTTTTATGAACTTCAAACTTAAGATGCAAATGAACTGAAATTATATCAAGAACAATATGGATGGATAGTGGCAAAGTGTAGTCAAAGCAAATATGAATACTTGGGAGTACTTTTTTATTATAAAGAAATTATTTTATTCTTTAATATTTAGTGGTATTTTTAAACAAAAAAAATTATTTTACCAATTTTATTTTTTAAGTTTTTTTTTTTTAATTTAACAATTCTTTAAAGCATGATAAAAATTTTATCTACAAAATAAATATATAAATAAAATATTTATATTTACCATTATAGTTATAATTTTATTATTTTTTGTTATAAAATAGTAAATATGTGCTTTCATAACGACAATTTATTATTAATCAATAAAAGAATTATAAAATTTCTAGTTAACCCACTTTCAGAAAAATTGAAAGGCTGTGCTACTTGGCAACCTTTATCCTTTCGTTGGGATAGGAATAATTTGTCAATAACTTGAACCACTTTTCGACCACAAGAAAGCCCAACGAGATATATTATCACTTACAAGTGATTGTTAGATAGCCCAAAAAGTGATTGGAGGCAAAAAGATAAGACCCAATAAGGTTTTGCTTTTCAGACACTTTTTATCTTTATCATTTTTTTTTGTCTACATCCTTCGCATTTTCCATATTTATTTTCTTCATTTATTTACTTTCTTTGGAGTGGAATGGGCCACACGAAATCTTTATTCTATGACGATAAGTGTAAACAATCATCAAAAGAGAAAGTGAAGATGATTTGCAAGAACAAACTTGAATTCCCGGTCCACACTTATCCACTAATGCTTCTGGTCGCACGAATGATTTGTTTCCTTTTCTGTTAATTCCGTAATCCAAGTATCAAATAAACAAAGACTTGCACACAATCTTTCTAATCTTCTCAAACCATACACCGCAATTATCTTCTGAGATTAGTTACCTTGCGCATTAAGTATTAAGCTATTTGGATTACACAAACGAACACAAGCGCATAACCTGTATATGCAAAAAATAGCATTTCTAGGCTAATAGTAACAATAAAAAAATATATAAACTAACTGATACATTGATATCGTAGTCCAATGCTTACTCTATGATTTCAAAGATATAGAGTAAAAGTACACATTATATGGCAGTCTTACTATAAACAAAAAGCTGCTCTATATAATCATAGAAAGGTTTCCCCATCAAGAAATGTAGCTAACACTAAAATATATTTTCGTGGTGCATGCAGGTAACGCCAGCAAGAGACGAGAGGAACATGAATATGATTTCCCCAACAAAACTTTGATAATGATAATGAACACCGCATGGTACTTGTTCCTTCAAGACGCACTCCAACATGTCTCACTGTCTTCACCGTATATAAACTTTATACCATGTGTACGTGTCTGTCTCTCTTCATGTACCAACTCCAATTAGCTTCAACTGTGATGGAAAATGTGAACAATATAATCTTAATCTTGCATGTGAATAACTGATTAAAATCAAACAGGAGTAGGACAAAGAATTTACAATGTTATTGCCTGGCTTCCCCCAGTAAAATCCTTGGAGGAAAATTGGAAATACATTGCAAGCTGCTAGGACATAAATCATCAAGGCATGCATGCCCATCCATTCCAAGAAAATAGTCATTCGTCTATAGCCACACACGTCAACCTGCAAGGAGAGGGAACCAAAACTAAGAATTTGACCACAAAAAGATTGAAGTGCGATAAACACAAAGAAACAAAAAATCTAACCATTAAGTATATTCCGACAAAGAGGATGCCTGCAGCACCAGCAGTGACGCACATGTAACTGAGGGAATAGAGAACCTTATTTATATGCATTCCTACAACAAGAACCACGTCAGTATCTACACACAGCATAAATGCCTGCGGAAAAATGGTCTTGTGCAAGAAATAGGTAATATGAGTGCATACCAAATAAATCCAACGTAAGGCCAAAAACTACAAGACAAGAGGTTGGGATCATCCAATATATGGTTCTAACTCTGTGGTCCTGCATGCAGCAGCAAGGAAACAACCGAGTAACTTACATGTTACAAGCAAAACAGCATAAAGATAATACAAGAGCAAGTATTACATTACCTTAAAATGGACAATAATATGTCCATAGTGCAACCCAACCAAGCAAGTAACAATAGCCATCACTGAACTATAATGCCACAAAATAGATACAAAATTAGGGAATCAAAGAATAACAAACATTCTTATGAACTAAATTTATAGCAACCATTTTTATTAACTAAATTTCACATTCAAATATCGCTGAGACTGACATAATGAGTTCACCTTAAGAGTCCTTCGGGATCAAAAGGAGCCTGACACCAAGCAGGAGCACCAGGAGGCAATGGTCCATAGTCGGGAGAATTAATGCTGCATTCCTATGGATAATGATAAAAGGAAAACAATGTAAAATATTTAAAAGTTAGAAGTAAAATTAACTAGCATATTGGATTGGAAAAAATAAGACCAGAGAGGATCATACAGGCATCCGTGCATATATTGGTCTCCTGTACAAATGTTGTATACCCAATACCGTTCTATCAATCATGCCAACTACGTTGCATGCTGGTCCAGTGTCACCCCTTACTCCACATTTAACCTAACAAATCACATTTATTTCGTTTAAAACCAATACTAGAAGTTAAATTCATTCGAGTAAACTTAAAGCAATACAAGACATCAATACTCACAGAAAATGTCTTAGGCTCTGAAGAAGGTTCTGTTTGAATTTGATACTCCCAATCAGGAACGTACAATCCATATAACAAGCAAAGATAAACGAAAGAAATTACCAAAGCCACATACCTGTTACAGTCAAACAGATTCGAGAAACAGGTTAAATAAAAAAGTAAAAGCACGGGCATGGTTGAAAAAAAAAAAAAAAAAAAAAAACCCACTAAAAAAAAAAAAAAAAAAAAAAAAAAAAAAAAAAAAAAAACAAGACAAGTCTCACTAAAAAGAAATTGAGAAACAGATTCAATGGAGAAACATCAACATTAACAATGAACACAAAAATTCATTCCCAACAAAATATGGTTGAGAAAAAATAAATTTGAACATTACTGCAAATCAAATGTCATGCTAGGCACAAAATTGATAAATAATTTTAGAAAAATGAAGTACATGCTAATGTGTTCCACAAAGTTTGAAAAGTTGTATCGTTGTGCTATCAAATGTCAAGTAAAAAAGTTCAGAAGCTTACCACTGGTATCGATACTTCCTTAGGAAGGATGGTCCAGAATTAACAGTATCATCACTCTTGAGCCAAATTTCACACAGTGCAGCGACCAAATAAGCTAATGCAATTCTCTGACATTCGATGAAAAAAAATAGGGAATGATAATTAATACGGAAAAAATATAGAAAGAGACGGAAATTTTGCTGACGATCTTCAACTTTTTGGACAGTTAGTTGTTTTAAAAATTTGTGTCAAAATTTCTTGAGCGCACACAAAATTTACAGCTGACACTTAGACCTGAAGTTTTCTCCTCAACAACCAATCACAAGGACAGGCAAAGTAAACCCTGGCAGAGAGAGCATACCTGCAGTATTCCCATCCACCTTATCTGTTTAATATCCACTCCATATGTCAGATCGTTCACACGATGGAAATAACCTCCTGCAGAAGGTCAATAATATTAGATATGTGAAAGAGATATGTAACATACATATTACATAAACGAGGTTATCAACAAAAGCACTATTATGTTTCAACATTCAATCTTTTTAGCCTGACATCCATTAAAAACAACATGCTAAAAAAGCTTAAAATTTAGTCAATAATACCTTGAAGAAAAAGGCCTAACACAAGAAGTTTTAGAGCCCGTAAACCTGCTTTTCTTGATGCATCGACTCTGCAAGACAGTTTCTGTTGAAGAAAAAAATGGAAAAATTAATATAGAATATCTGTCACTAAAGTTTCACAACAAATTCTAGTTCTATTTTAAATCTAGATCGTAGAAGTGCAAGAAATTTGGCAACGCTATCACTTCTTTTTACAATTCATTGTTGAGGTAACAATTACAATTGCATACCTTGTATGTGAGAGCGAGGGAAACACCAACAATAAATAGGAAAAACGGCATGACATAATCAGCTAGTGTTAAACCATTCCATGGGGAATGATTAAGCGCTGGAATGAGTCCACCGGCATCATCAACTAGTATCATCAGCTGTGCATCGAAATATGATAATTTCAGTAAAAAATTGTCAAAGATGAAAAATAAATAAATAAATAAAAACAAATTGTCCGTCTGATATTAAGACATATCCTGAATTTCTAAAACATACAATTCCATTTGGCCTAAAAATGAAATACCAAAGGTCCAGTGGGATTCCAATCCGCTAGATATTCAGAGATTAATGAATTCTAAGATTTTAGTTACATTACACCTTCATCTTTCATCAAAGATCCAATCGTTTGGTCATGCTCACCAGAAAACAACACAACTTACATTATCTCATGCGTGCACCAAACGCCGTATGACTAAATAAGACAGCTGATCTTATTCGGTCCAATTTCATCAGGTGCACCAAACAATGTTTAAAGTCTAAAAAAGTATCGTATGGGAAATAATTACTGATACAAATGTCTAATAGAGTTTATTGAAACAAAATTCATGTAAGTAATGATCATCTTAGACTTCTTAGTCGGTGATGCATAGTTGCCAACAACATTGGATATGCATGTAACTTGTAACACGTACAATGATCCAGTGTATCATGCTGTTTTCCAAAGCGAATGGCAAACATTGCGTTTCTTCGTCATCACCAATTCAAAAAAGTAATACAAAAGTAGGTCATAGTGGTGACCAGTCAGTATTACATCTAACCGATTGCACGTTATGCTGCCACCACCAATCTTTGCATGATGCATCAGTAACTTAAAATTAATCAAGACAACCAATCGGAAATTTCTAATTATCCTAATCCATTTACAATAGTTTATTTTTGTGGCCTCGGTTAGAACTACCGTATCAAGTCATGCTTGAAAAGTGGTGAAAGAAACTTAGGTCAAATCAGAAATTATACACATAAAAACTGACGTTCACTACTGTCAAACGGTTTTTGGAGAGGCCAAACATCAGTTTGACTAATAACATATCTTTATCTCCGTTAAGAATATCAAGAATTTTTTATGTAATTATGATTGAAGTGTAAAGGAGGTTGAGAACCAAAACAAGTACTTTTATTCTCATTAAGGAATCAATTAAGAACTAAGAATCTTTTCTTCTACAATTAAACCTGTATATATTCAATGACATAAAAGCAAAAATAAATAATCAGGGCCGTTACAAGACATGAAGGGTGTTGGGACATACAATTTATTTCTCCAATCAACAATCAAGAATTGGAAAAACTAACTTTTGCCCTAAAATCTTCTCGAGGGGAAGAAGGATGAAAATAAAAACGTATTAAGAATATGAAACGGAAATAAAAATTCATTTAAGACGCCATAATATATACGGGAATAAAAATGGTAGAAGAAAATAAAAAAGTGAGTGTATTATAATTATAATCAGAGAATAAAATGGAAATTATTCGAAAGGGCAAGTAGCCGTAAAGTTGTTAAAGTAAACTGCTCCCAGAAGAGAAAGTAAAGAGAAATAACCCAAAGTCTCCAAAATCGGTGGGGGTCAAAACAAATAGTTTATAATTAGGAATGCAACTTGAGATAAGAGAATAAAAAAATGTATAAAATAAGAGAAAAAAGTGGGGAAATGTTGGTTTGGGTTAAAAGTAAAATAGGAGAATATTGAGGAATTTGATAAAAATGGGAGAAAGTAGCCGTAGTGCTATTTATATGGACGGCTTTCCAAATGACAAGAGATGAGTAACAGACCATCTCTCCAAATGGCACCAAACAAACAAACAAACAAACAAACGCAATTCGTTTCTTCAAAGTAAAGCAACATTGCTTTAACACGTGCACAACCTTTGCATTGCAATTTCGATTCTCTGCGATGCCAAATTAAAGCCATCACAGAAAAAAAAATATCATCAAGAATCTCTCCTTTCAATCAATCAACCTTTGCTCCACTCCAATCATAACAACCATTAAAAAATTTTAATCAAGCACCGCTGAGTCACCACAAATTAGTGATTATCGGTGCGCATTGCGCATTGCGCAACTACAATCCCTAACCTCCACTCTTTAAAAATCGAACAAGAAAGGAAAGAAAGAAAAGAGAAAGGACCGAAACGACGTCGTTTGTCCCTTCCCAAAATTGCGAGGAAGGAAGCCTCCCAGGGTATTCCGTGACTGTTATGTTTCTCGTAACACATTTTGAAAGGCGTAACTAAATTCCTAATTAAGAATTAATCACGTATCAAACTCAAAAAGAAACGGAGATAAGTTGGGTCCCACACCCACCGCGAAATCTAGGGGCTAACTTAAAAAAAAAAAATCAACCTAAACATGACAGATTAAGTGATTAACATAACAGCTAAAACAAA
>Ga0214542_1005241_pt1 | contig 24894 bp, 3 predicted proteins | sample CNSS1metaG_FD_160096 | JGI IMG/M metagenome (GOLD analysis project Ga0214542, IMG submission 160096) | Root nodule microbial communities from cowpea collected in UCLA plant growth center, Los Angeles, California, USA - CNSS1 | ecosystem: Host-associated > Plants > Roots > Nodule | place: USA...
GATTCCGTTGGTGTGATTTTTAAATTTTTTTTATAAAAAATATTTAATTGATATATGGAACAATAAAAAAATGGGTATGGGTATAAGAAAATACCCGTTACCCGGTGGGGATGGGGATGGGTCAAAAATTGTATACCCATTGGGTTTGGGGATGGGGATGGAGATGAATTTTTATTATGGGGATGGGGATGGGATCATGATACCCTTACCCGCCCCGCCCCGTTGCCATCCCTACTCAAAACACACAAAGATCTATCTAAAACCATGTTAATTGATATTCGAAGGTGAACTAAGAAAATCTAACAACGTGAAACACCCCAAATAACTTTTGCTGAAGTAGCGAGTTCCATCTTCTCATTCTTTTCTTTGCTTTCATTGGTATAATTTTTTCGTTTTAGTAATATAAGTATTTAAAAGGTAAAAAAATTCGAATCCAACGGTGTGGCTTGGATTCTGTTTATAAAATGTACTAAGAAGTAAGAATATATGCCTATAGTATGCAACATAAAGAAGATGCTTGCTAAATTCCCAAGTTTCTTTGTTCCAAATTCCTAAACTAAGAACACAAGCAATGCTTCCTCTTCTTGCTCTTAGTTTCGTAACAAAAATTCAGGAAATTTTATATAAGAGTGAGGCACACTATAGCAACATAACAGTGTGAGGGGAAAAGATGAGTTATTTGGCACACTTGTTTGGCATCATAGCCTTCATCCTCTTGCTCATTTGGTTGTTGCATTATCGTGAAGGAATTGAGTATGATTCACACAATGGATTTCGTGTCTTCAATGTAACATTTCTTCTTCTCTATCCCATTTACCATTTTTTCAATATCATTAATTAGGTTAAATTATTTGGTGGGCCTTTCATAATTTTCGTTATACTTCTGAAATTTTATTTATTTGAGTTGAATTTATCAAGTTTTAAAGGTCAGGAATTCAAGGTGAATTATAAATTTAACAAACAAAAAATAATAAGATAAACGATATATAAGTAGAAGAATCTATACATTTATTATACTTTTTTTATCTTAAAATAATGTCTTAATCTTTTATATAGTTCATGATTTACATTAGTATCGAATCTTTTTATATTTCCTCCAAAAACCTAACATTAACACTCCTGTGCATATTCTTATAACCAACATAAATAAATGTGCTTAGAAACACATTATAATTAAGTATATGGTATTTTGTCTCTCACTAATCACATAATTAACAATCATTATGCAGGTTCACCCATTTCTGATGTACAGTTTCATCTTCCTTGCTGGTGAAGGTATCTCCAAATCAACAACTTCAACATTACCCCTTCAAATTAATGTTTAGTTGTCACCAAAATAAACAATTTTTTTGGTGTGTGTGTGAAATTAATGCAACAGTAAATATCTTTATTGTATGTAATTGTAAAATTCTTTTCCATGTTGATTCATTGAATTGAATACAGCTATTTTGGCATTCCAAATCATACCAAGTGAAAGGAAAACAAGAAAGATTGTTCACATGACACTGCATTTGGTTGCCCTAGTTGTTGGCATTATTGGGTTAAGTGCTGTTTTCAAGTTCCATGATATGGGTCATATTCCCAACCTTTATAGCCTCCATTCATGGATTGGCATTGCCACCTTCTGCCTCTTTGGATTGCAGGTAACTTTAATAAGTAATATATTATAGTTTTAGTATAGTATAAGTTAAATATATTTTTAGCCTTTAAATTTGAATGAAAAATTGTAATTCGTTTCTCTTTCAAATTTTGATATATTTTGATTTTCAAATTTATTATAAGAATTAAGTGTGGAATGTTTGCAGTGGGTTTTTGGTTTGGTTGTGTTCATGCTTCAAGCAGCATCAGCCTCAACAAGAGCGAAGGTGCTTCCATGGCACAAAGTTGGTGGAAGAGCACTAATGTTCATGGCAGTGTGTGCTGCTGAAACAGGGTTGATGGAGAAGACCAGTTTCTTAACTTCTAAAGGACTGTTGAAACCTCATCACAGAGAATCCAATCTCATCAACTTCACTGGTCTTGCCATTCTCTTGTTTGGAGTTTTTGTTAACTTTTCTATTGGATTCTAAGATCATTTCCCATGAATCATCAAATATAAATTGTATTCATCCACTCTCTTTTTTATCTTTCTTAATTATTCTTTACTCATTTTGTAATAAAATAAATTGTTTCATTAGTAAAATGGTTTGCATTAACTTCACTTAATTCTATTTTTTTATTATTTAGAACATTTTTTGTTTTGTTTATTTTACCATGCATATTCCTATACTTTAGCATTAAGTTTTTTATTATCAAATATTTATTACCCATGGTTTTTCTATACGTCTTGCAATCAAGTTTCTAATTTTTACACATTTTATCACTTATTATTCAATTTTTAAGTTTTACATTTTTCTATCATGTTAGGATACGTTTTGGGCAATTTTTTTCAATAAAAGAGAACTTTTTTTTCAATAAAAGAGAACTTTTTTTTCATTAACTAAAATTATGTTATGCATAAGTTTAAGTTTTAATAAATTTATTAAATAGTTTCTTAATTCAAAATAAATTAATTTTCTTGAAATGATAAATAGAGAATCAAAACTTGGGAAATTTATTAATTTATTAATTTATTAGCACGAGCACGATTGTGTAGTTTTTAGTTGGGCTGGCTAACGTACTATTGGGCTATGGTTGAGGCTTAGTATAATTGGGCTCTTGCTAATGTACACATTGAAAAATGGACTATTTCTTTCTGCATCCTTATCTCTATAACTAATATTATGATAGATACAAGTGAAAATATGTGTATTTTTTTTCTTTTTCTCATAATAAAAAATATAAAAAACTATTTTTTATTATAATTATTAAAACAAAGATATATATTTATTAAAATATCATCATAAAATAAATAATTTTTGTAATTTTATCACAAAGTTTTATTAGAAGTAGTTAATTTAGTTTAAAATAATATAAAACTTAAATGATATAATAATAAAATGAAATATATTGATAAAAGATAAAATTGATACAAAATTATATACGAAATCAACGATTACAAAAATGATTATAAAAGTGAATTATCTTTATTAATAGTTATATCTTTATTAATAGTTATAGATAAAAAAAATAAAAAGTGGTTAATATTATACCTATTTTTAATTATTAAGTTATTTTATTATAAAATTTATGTAATTATAAATTTTTTGTTATCATTTAATATTGAAAAATATATTTTTATACACTAAACTCTTATAAGTGACGAATCTACATGTAGCTGAAAATGAGCAAGCATCTCTAGAACTTGTTAAAAGTATTAACAAATATATGAAAAAAAAAATTTCTCTCCCTAATTTTATATATTTGTCTTTCTCTCCTAATTTTGAACAAATTAATCTTTTACATTTACTTTAGAAAGATGATTCATTAAGATTTAAATAACTTTTAATCATTCTCATTGACTTAGTGTCTTAGATCTATGACTTATTTTGATAATATTGTATTTTTTTAACATCTTGTATTAAAAAAAATAATTAATAAATATGAGTTTTTACAACTGACTGTTACTCAATAAAAATAAAGAAGAAACAAAAATATTATACTAATAAGATAGGGAAGATAGAGAAGTAAATATTAGTTTTTACTTTGAAAATGAAAATAAAGATAATGAATACCGAAAGAAAAACAATAAGAAAAGAAAAAGGTAAAAATAATTTTGCCATAAGTAGTGGCCTAGGCATAGCATAGAGCAGTGAATATGTTTGGTCATTTTTGGGCAGCTGAAAAGAGGAAAGGAAATAACTTTTCGAAAGCTTTAGGAATGAACTTGAAAGCAAAAGTTAAGGCATTAAAATTGTGTTGATTAGGGCACTGGTCCATGGCATGATGAAATGCCACATAACAAAACCTCAAAAAATTTTAAATAAAATTAAAACTATGAAACACTTTTGAAATGGAGAGGACCACATTCACAAAATGTAGCTTTCTATCATTCTTCTAATTTTCTTTTTGGTCAATAACTTTATATATAGCCATAGTTAACCTCACTCATTAGGTTAATACCTCTTTAAAATGGTAATACCAAGATTTAGATCCCTATCTTTTTTTTTTCTACAGTTTAAATCCGCCTTAAAACAGAAAAAAAAAATATTAAGAAAATAAAAATTGCCGATAAAAAATTAAGAAATAAATGTATCTCTTTTAAACTTACTTCCAATACAAAAAGTTGATTTTAAAGTTTTTTCTATTTTTTTTTATTCTTTTTTCATTTCTTTCATCGTCTTTCCCTCTAGTAATCAATTTTTAATCTCTTTTAATTTTTTATATTTCATGTTTATTCTCTTTCAGAATATAATCATACTTTGGTTAGTAGTTGAGGAGTTAAAGATTAATTCTAATTGATTAAATTTTAAACAGTTCTTCTTTATTATAAGATTTTCTTCTTTTTTTTTTTATGGAATCATATGTTCATAAAAATAATTAGTCTCATACTAAAACTTAGTTATAGTTAAATATATTATTCTAAATTCTTGAATTTTGTATAAATTCATACTTATACCGAAAATTTCTTTAGAGTAATAGAACTTTACACAAATAAAAAATTTCTCTTTAAAAATAACTTAAATTTTCCTCTAATGAAAAAAAGTAAGAATAATTGAGGTCTAATTTATTTTATCTACACTTGAAATGATAAAAATAAATATAACTATTATAATTATGAAAACATTAATAATTATTAATAAATACTTATACTGTCGTTTCTATTATTAATACAAACATTAATATAATTATGGAAAGTATATATTGTGCTTGTCCAATAATAAATATAACTAGTCAGATGGAGACATTGGATTCATATACCTACTTTTCCACTCCAATAATGTAAATTATAGTTTTGTTTCATATTTTATATATATATATATATATATATATATATATATATATATATATATATATATATATATATATATATATATATATATATATATATAACAAAGACATGCTCTATTTTTTTATAGAAAAATAGTGTGTTATTCAGCTCCAACTTTGATGTAAGATGTAAGAGTTATAGAGGTTTTATTCTACATCTTTTCAAATCATATTTTTTTAGGGTTTAAATTGTACATTTTGAATTTGAACAATAAAAGTTATATTCAACATTTTTTTCTTCACGAGAGTTTTCTTAAGTGACATTCAATTCATTTTTATCGTCCGGTCTAAATAATATACAATTTTACTAAAACTAGACAATTATCACTTAACAATCAAATTATCCGTATAAAAATCTACAATTTAGCTCATTATACGGTAACTAACATATGAAATGGTAATTTCTTGCACATTTGCACATTTATTAAATCAGTAACTCATAACCATTATTTATTTATTTTTCTATTTGATTTGCAAAATTAGTAAAACATCCATAGTCGAACTATGTTAAATTACCTGTAACACAACCGTCTCCATTCGATGTTCATCTCACATCCAAAGTCACTCACTTATTCATTAACACTTCACAACATACATTATAAATCATAATTCATATAAAATATTCTCATTACATTTCAACTAAACATTTTATTCATCTAATATCAAAATAATTTAATAACCAAAATAAATAATTTAAGTGAAACAAACATTTAAATTAATTATATGATCCAACATTTTATGATGATCACACAACATTTAAACCTTTAAAGACTAACTTAAACTAATAAGTTATGTGCAGGAATATCGCTATATCTCCTCACCGAGTATTTTTTTTTTTTTTAGTAAAAGTATGTTTTTTTCATTATTGTCTCTTATGTCCTAAATATCATCTTGCAGCAAAACATTATGTGATGATTTAGAATGATCAAATTGATCCGTGTTTACTTATTCAAATTAGTTTTTTAACATTTAGTAATGAATTTTTATCTAATACTTTATATAATTCAAAAATTTTAAGCTAATAACAACTTTTAAATCAACCGACTAACTTTCCGAATTTTGAAGCATATTATATAAACCAAAACTAGTATTCACATACATTGAATTTTCTAATAGTATTTATTTAGTAAAACGATAATTTCCTTCAAAGACAAATATTTTCGTACTCAATGATTTCAACCTATCCATCAATATTTCTAAAAGTTATCATTGCGAGTATTTTAACTTAAAAATCATTATCAAACAACATTTAAATCAATACATCAATAAATTTCATCATCAAACTTTACTTTAAAAATGTCCAACCATCGTTTTCCCATCAATCGCCCATCATTCATGTAATTATACATTATACCAAATCAATAAAAAACAAATTGTGACAACTTGATCTCAATTACAACACATGCAAAACTTCGTCAATAACAATTCACAAACTAAATCTATTCTTAGTGCCTAAAAGTACATTTAAAAGATAACTCGTTTCCTTACGTTGGTTTTCTTGTACCCTAAGAAACGAACGTTTGAGGAAAATATTAAGGGGAGAAAAAAATGTGATGAAGTGGTTATTTTGATTTTGAAATAAAGGAGAAAATGAAAGCTTCTATTGGCACCCCTGTGTGTGCTAAATTCAATCCTCCATCTCTTTGTTTTTAGAACTAAAAATTATTTTAGTCTACGGTGCCCTAACTGATTTTCTATTTTCACCCTTTCACTTAACTTAAGCACAAGATCACATATATATACTGTACATATATTTTAACTAACTTACTATTAAATGTCTTTAAAAGAAAATCACGAAGTGAGATGTAACTCCTCTTTAATATTATTAGTATAATATTGACAAAAATAACTTGATTATATCGAATTTTACAAAATATGAATTAAATTGAGACGTATCAAATAAAAGAGGTCCAATTTAATATTTTTATACAAAAATGAGAATGAATGACATGATTTAATCTAAATTTTTCTAATATATCAACATCGGTGCATTTTGAAAATTCAGCAGATAAACAATACTAGAATATCAAAGAGAATCTGAACTTGAAAGATTTACAGCTTCGTTTGCCTAGTGATAAAAACTTAATCCAAACTTTAAAAATTTTTAGAAAATGCTATAATTATTTACCATGGGTTGGTATCATGAAAATGGAGAGAAATATAAACCATAGAAGCCACATCAGCGTGCATTGATGAGTGTTGTAGTGGCAGTTTAGTTATGTTACGAAATCAATGTCTTTGTCATTTAATTGTGTACATCTTACCCAAAGAGCCGCAGAAAGTTCAGCAACATGCATGTCTCACAGTTGTGTAAGAAAAAGACTTGCCACATAACTCACACTCACAAACACTCATTCATTTATTATTTTTTTTCCACTCTTATGTTAATGTCAGTAATTGGAGACTTGCAATTCCTTTTCATAGTTACAGTAATATATTTTATAGTATGCAATATTATGTATTGATCAATCTATAAATAGGAAATAAGACTTGGTCAAATGTTATTTTAGTTGATTGAAACTTTTACTTTATGACACTCTTTGTTCAGTTTTTTTTTTCTTCTTATATGATATATTGCTTATTATATTAAGTAGTGGCATTAAGTATTATGGTAATATGTAAGCTAATCTTTAAAATATATATATTTCACAAACAGTAGGAATTAATAGCAACTATTTTACAAAAATATAATGAAATAAAAATATTTATAATATTTATATTAATTAATAATTAACTACATAAATTATAATAATAGGAGTTTACGTCTTCAACCTTTCCACCATCTCTTGTTCTTACATTAGATTTGTAACTCAAAAAAAGTAACATTTAAGTAATTTCATCTTTCTTAATATATTTGTTTGGGTTTGCATTATTCAATTATTCATTGTTTTTTAGTTTTTCACATTTTCTTCTATTGAATCTTCTTGCTACAAAGAGGTATATATTTTTTATGTATTTTTTTCTTATAGATGTCTAAAATTCTTCATCTCTATCATTATCGTTATTCTATTTTTGTTATCTTTTCATCTGTCTTGCAATGGATTTGTAATATAAAAGCATCAAATTTCAAATAAATACTATTATATTACAATGCATGAAAATATAATAATTATAGAAAATATTTATTACGTTGATTAAATTTTCACCACATATCACAATAAATCACTTTAGATTTAACTAGTGTAATACTACCACATGACTTATTATATAGTTAGATCTTAACGGTAATAGGAATTTATAAAAGTAATATTTTTTACTAATGAAGTTTAACTTTTTTATTCTAATATATTTTCACTATGCATCGATTTATTTATTTATTTATTTATTTATTTATTTATTTATTTTATCCAAATTACCTTTCTTCTAGTTTCTAGTTTTCTACATAGCTAGCATATTCTAATTTTTGTATCACTACATTATTATACATAATGTCTATTTTTTTCAATGATTAATAAAATCTATTTTTTGAACTATACTTTTTATATAATTTAAATTTAAGAATTCAAGTCTAGTTGTATTTAAAATAACAGCAATGATCATTGTCAAAGTATATATATAATGTATACCATAATGTTTTCACATGACTTTAGCTTTAGGAGTGCCCTTTACCCACCAAAACGTGTGTAAACCACTAATTGCCTATGTTGATAAGACTTTAACGGACCCATTAAATTTTTTTTTTGTTTTTTTTAAATTATAGTATTAAATGTAGAATATTCATTAATTAATTTTATTGGTGAATTTTGAAAAAAAAAAGTTATATTTCTAGTGAAAATCTCTTTTTCTTCCATATATATAACTTGATCTCCACACTTTATTTAAAAATATTGAATCTAATAACACTCATAGTGAAATAAAACAATATCATTTTTTACCTTAAAGGGAACCTTCTCTTTGAGAAAGTGCAGACCTTAATTATTTTGTACAAACCTTCTCTATTTGTCTGTATGTTGAGAAGGTGCCATTTTAGAAATTAAGTTCCCTAAAATTAATGATTTAACTTGGAATATAAGCAAAGAATAATATAGTTTAATAATAGAAACTAAAGTGCATGATGGCTCAGAAAGACAGAAAATGGAGCATTTAATTAGTTGGAGCTATCTTATGAGTTTGACATGTCGGGAATAAATGATGTGAAGAGGTCCTACAAACACATGTACATGAAAGAGTAAGGAAAAGTATGTTCAACATGATATATGGAACCCACCATAACCTACAACATAATTCCCATTCTATATATATTGTGTAAGAAAAATCACATTGTATATATAGAGATATTATTTATTGCTTATATAGATCTAAATGAATTTGGTTTGACACAATGGAAACTAGTTACATGATTAGACATGTGTTATATCATATACATTCATGTATTATTAATATGCTGTCAAAATAATGTCTTATTTTATTAAAATAATCAAAATTGCTTTTATCACCTTATAATTGATTAGTCTATATTTAAATTACTTTCAATAATAAATGAATTAAACTACATTCAATATAGCATTCAGTTGGTTGTTAAGGGAGGATTTTCATGTAGTGGTTTGTTAAAGAAAGTAAAATAAAGATACAAACTTCTTCTCTCTCTTCTTTTCATTTGTTAACATATTTTCTTTTTGTAATTTATTAAGATCATTGATGCAAATTTCATATTTTAACTCGCCTTATATATTTCGGTTATCTAAGAACCGAAGCATATAATGGCGTGGTGACATATTTGCAATTTCAGACAACTTTTATACCTTGGTTTAGAAAAAATTTGAAACAAAACACAGTTATAGGTTTCGGTTAATAAAAATCCTGTGCCAAAAGCTAGCATATGCCTTGATTGTAGAGACCCGAAGCAAGAAACGTGCATATTTGGCCTCGGGTGACAGACGACTGGTGTCAAAATCAATCATATGTCTCGGTTATTAATTGAACCGAGGCCATATAGCTTATTTAGGGTTCAAAACACGAACCCCTTTTTTCTTTTTTTTCTTCCCCGCGCTCTCCATTTCTCTCTGCCACCGTCGTCGACACCAGGGGCGCTCGACCTTCGCTCCCCTTCTTCTCAGTCGCGACCCAAACAACCTCTGCGCGAGCACCCAAGGCCACTACCGACGACGTTGATCTTCCCCGAGTTGCGCTTCAACGCGTTTCCGGCAGATTCGTGGTGGTTCACGGTTGAACGCTAATGATTCAGATCTGCTATGGTGTGTGCTACAATGGTGGAAACGTGATGGAAGTGGAACTCCCATGGTGATTGAAAGTCCCTACAGGTTCGAGAATGGTGGTGCTTCTGGCGAGGTGGGCGTGGATGGTGAAGAAGTCGCATGTGCAATTTCAGATCTGGTTTGTGGATGCAGGTTAACGAAGTGTGGTGGACGAGATTTGATGCGAGAATGGAGCTTGCGTTTCTTCAATGGTGGATGATGGTTCAAATAGGTACTAGTGTTCTGCAACGAAGGAGGCTCGCGTTTCTAGTGGTTGTTGTATGGCTTCGGTTCAGGTGTTACCCGAGGTAGAAAAGCTCTTTATGGCTTCGGTTAACACACCCGAAACCAATAATATCCCCTTTTTACCTCGCCCCTATATGCCTCGGTTCTAAAACTGAGGCAGAATAGCAAAAACAACCGAGGCCAAAAGCCCTTACTACACTGGTGGATGTTTTTAAAAACTATTTGATTTTGCTATTAAGGCTGAGTTTATTTATATTTTCAAAAGGAAAGGATTTTTACTCAAGTAAAGATAGAGTTAGAGATCAACCTTACTTTCAACTTTGTTTTCGCTCAATTGAAGAAATTTTTTGTCTAACGAAAATATTACTTAAACTCAACACTTGGATCTATCCAAAATTCACTCAAATAAGAATTTTTTTGCTTAAGTGAACCATTTTTTCTCAAGCTAAAAAAATATTTCTTTTGTTTGTTTCTTTAATGGATTATATTTGAATGTTTATTGTAAATGTATAATAAATATTAGTTTATATGCAATACAAGAATATTCAGTATTAGTTGTCATTAAATAACATTAGTAAAAAAAGACATTACTAGAATTGGTCAATCTAACACTAACACAACATAAAATAAAGTGACCAATCACACTCTAAACGGGAACAAATTAACCAATAAGTAAAAGATAATAAAATCAAACATGAAATAAAATAATTTTTTATTAATATAAGTGTCGATTTAATCAATAATAAATAGAGAAAATAAATAAAAAATAAAAGTATTAATAAAATAGTGGTTCAAACCCACTCTAAACAAACAAAAAATAATTTCTTATGAATATAAGCATCGGTCTAACCCACACCAAATAGAGGAAATAAAGAATATTAAAAGTAAATAAGGTTAGTGTCACCTTAATGAACACTAACATTATTTGTTTTTAATATTTATATTTATTTAAGTTATTATTTACTAGTCAACACTATATTATATATTATAAATATGTGTGCGCTGGTGGGAACATGTATAAACCATAGATTAATTTTGATCTAATTATTTAGATTTTGTACCACCTTCTAGAAACATGTCAAGTGGTATATAAGGCATTCGAATGAAATAAAAGTTACTCTTTTTACCAACACTTACGACAAATATATTCCAAACCAAGTTCTCTCAACTCCTCTAAACTCAACTTTCTTTATGATCACGATAGTTGGTACACACAACAAGTGCAACCTTCTACACTAACCTCGGCTTTGTTAGAGGAATGTCTACATCTTCGGTTTGGAGCTGTTTGTCGATGTTGTAGAGGACTTTAATGGGGTTTGTGAGAAGGATCTTGCATTAACCACAACTTCTTGAGCTCTTCTCGCTTTCGTTGGAGCCAGAAGCTTAAGTGCCTCAATGATTTTTTGTGTGTTTTTGACACAATCAATGTGGGTGTGAATAGAGGAAAAATGAGAAGGCACTACTAAAAAAACTCATATTTCCTGCGAATTTTGTTTTGAATTTTTTTTTGTAGAAAATACTTACAAATTTTGTTCTAAAAAAAGTTTGCAGGAAATTGGTGCCATTTTTTTTGCAAAATATTTTGTATAAAACACTTTTTGTAACAAATTTTGTAGAAAATATTTACAAATTTTATAATTTTGTAGAAATAAATACCCACAAAGGAATTACTTGTCAATTAAGATTCTTAAAAAAATAGCAGAAAAAAATCTCTTCTTACAAATTTTTTTAATAAGAAAATTTTCATATAATATGAAAATTTTTAATAATAAGGAATGCATGAAGTTGGGTTTCGTGAAAGTAATTGAGAACAAAGTTAAGCTATAACATTATTATTTTTAAAAAATTATAATGAGCATCACCTAAATATATATATATATATATATATATATATATATATATTTTAAGCATGAATCTAATCAATACAATTAGTAATAAATAAATTAATGATTTTTATATTAGAGTGGGTCAAGTTTACACTTCTAGCATTGATTTCTTTAACCGACCCAAAACTTCATAACTTCTAATGATGGAGGACAATCGTAAGGATAACTTTTCATTTTTGGATTGAATCTTTTGGAACAATATGTTGGTTTATAAAAAATAAATGCAATAAACCTACACATAATTAAATAGTTCTCAATATTTCAAAGAATTAATTCTATACATAACTTCTTTCAATTATTTACTTAATTTTAATTTTTTTTTATTTTGTTATCTTTGTAAAATTAAAATATTACTGGTATTTATACATTTACATTTTATATATCATGACATGTATATATTCTTAGTCATAGATCTAATTAATTAAATCACTTTAATACTTTAACTAATAATATAATAATCCTAACATATTTAATTATTATTATTATATATATATATATATATATATATATATATATATATATATATGACCCAAATTGCTAATACACTATTTGTAATTTTTCTTATAATGATATTTAATTGATTTATAATTTTGTTTAAAAGTTGTATAATAATTAAAGAACTCTCATATATTTCAAACATGCAAATGCTACTATCATTCGAATTTTCATTTATAGAACATTAGTAATTTTAGATAAAATCTCATTGAAAATTGATTGCAAACCATTTTGGTAAGAAGAAAAGAAGAAATTATAATAACAACTACTATAAAGAAAACGGATATTTCTATAAATAATTTTATATCATTTGTTTTAAATACTTTATTTATGAAGAAATGAATATCTTTTTCCTTTCTTCATTTACATTTTATTTTTATTTACTTACATAAAATTGAGAATTTATTTTAAAAAAAAAATCATGGTAAATATTAGTATATATTAAAACATGAATTGATATCTCAAAATACATCAATTATTTATCATTACATAAAAAAATATTATTAAAAAAATAAAAATAAAAAACATGAAAAATGAAATCAAACTCATAAAAAAATACATAACAATAACGATAAACTAAAAAAATCTATGAGTAAGAAATGTATACCAAATAAGAATTTAGAAACAATGTAAACTACATCTTAAGGAGCAAATCTATGAGTATCAAATCAACCCATTTTCAAAGTGAATAAACAATAACGGGACGGTGCCTACCTCGGGACAGACACTGTTTCGGTTGGTACCCCACTTACAATTTTAAATTTTAAATTAAGTTTTTTATTTCAGTTATGTTTTATTATTATTATTATTATTATAAGTTTCATGATATAATAAGTAATTTATTAAAAGGGGTTATCCTTTCTGTTCAAAAGTTTTTAGAATATGATTATTTTCGACAATCATTCTTCTACTTTTGTTATACACTTTTTCACTCATCTCATTACCTTTATTTGTTCATACTTGCTTTTGTTATTAACACATACACACTTTCTCTCACAGTCTTTCAAAAAAAAAAAAAAAAATTCAAGCTTATTTTAAGTTGTTAATTTGGATAGCTATAAAAATTTCTACATGTGAATTCGTTCAGTTTTATTATATGAATTGCATATATCAAAAGTTTGTTCATGTAATGTATGTTATTTTACAAATATTAGATCATTATCTTTGTTACGTTATACATGTGTTTTATAAAATTTAAAATATCACATTTGCTCTCTTAAATAAGGGAGACGTTATAAATGTAAAAATGTAAAAAGAAAAAAAGTATGAATGCAATTTAAACAAATTTCAGGAGATGTCATTGTAATTTCCTTCATAAATAATTGTTCTTAAGAGTTTGTTTGGAAGTAAATTCTCCATAAAGTAGAAGATAAAGTTAAAGAAAATAAACTTAATTTCTTATAATCTCAAAATGGTTTATATATAAATTAAAAATAAAATAGATTTTAGAAAGCTTAATAAAAATGAATTTTTCAAAATTATTTTATATATGCTAATTTTAATTTATAAAAAAAAAATTAGTTACATTTTACTTTTATTATTTTGATCACTAATAGTATTTTTTTTAACAGGAACGGATCTTAGAAAGTCTATGAGTCTTAATTTCTGTATATGAAAATTGATATGTAAATAACTTTTTTTAATTTTAATATATTTATATATTTGATATCCTCAAAATTTTTATACATATATCATAATACTCCAAAATATTTTCTGAACATCCACCCTATTTTTTAAGAAATTTGTATGAACAAACCCATAAATTTCTCTTACAACTTGCGAAGCATTCGGCAATTATAAAAGAAATAAATAAAAAATATGGAACGGACAAGAATTTTCAGAGTGTTTGTCCAAACAAACCCATAGAGAATTATCTTATAAATGAAAGAAGGCATAAAATATGGAAGATAGAGAAGATATTTGAGGCTGTGTTTATCCAATCAAACCATAAACAATTATTTCTCATAAGTTGTTTACGATTGTATCAATTATTATAAAATAAAAAAACTTGCCAATAGAATTTTTCATTCAAAATATTTCATTCAATTTTTTAACAGCTAACATATTAGTTATATAAAGAAAGTTGGAGACGATATAACATAAAGAAAATCACTAATTATTATCGGTTTATATTTTTTTTATTTTCTCTTTATTTTATAGTTTTTTTTTTATAATTTTTAGGGTTAAATATATTTTTTGTAAAAATCATTTTAGTAGTTTAAAAATAATAAAATATAACACTTCATCATAATATTCAAAAACATGTAATTTAGTGTATAAAGTATATTAATACAATTTTACAAAATATATGACTATAAAATATAATGTTTATATGCTAAAACTAAACCAAGACTACCTTATACAAGACTAATTACTTACTAAAGCTTCCTGAGACATTTCACTACTTTAACCGGTGACTCCTCATTCTCTAGAAGTGTCTCTACACCTACAACTTCATCACCTTCCAACAAATAGGCGATCATTGCAAAAGAAAGATACAAACAACACAAGAAAGCACAAAGCACACAAGGGTAAGCTAGTGAAATTAAAAGAGTCAAACAACAATCAAATCATTTTAAGACTAGCAGCATGAAACACCTAAGCATATTAGACACTCTAACTCAATTATCCATATGCATGTACTAAATTGGATTCACTAGAAACTTGCACTTGTAGTGGCCTCTACTGCTATGTAGTGTCATTGCCAATGGATTTCACCCTATCACACACAAGGTTAATCCATAATCATCTAAGTTCATTATTAGACTAGAACTCCTTGCTACTCTTACCACATGAACCATTCTACTCTATATGAGTCTGAATGATCATTAGAATGTTAAGATGTAACTTTACTTGAATCAATAAATCAGTACATACAATATATTACAACCAAAGGAATTTATCCATAAAATTCTCTTATCTTCCACATGTTATCTAAAAAACAATCACATATTGTACAAAAACATATCAAGTCAAGTCTCAATATAACAACATCAATCATGCACAAGCATAGATATAAATGAAATTATCAAAAACAAAAAACAAAGGGATTGGCGCCCAATGGTAGCACTCAACGCCAAGACTCTCGTAAAATGCAACACTCAATGATGGGTAGCTGGCGCTTAGCATCCTAGAGCTGAAGTTCCAGACTTGTAGAGTCTCACTTGCCGCTCAATGGTAACGCTCAACTTCAAAGCTCTCGTAAAATGCATTGCTCATGGTACATCCAAAGAACAACAATTTGGAGAAAATTGAACATGTGCAATTGACTAATTGAGCAATTTTGCTTCAGTGTTTTTGATTCCAAATGGTTTAAGAAAGTTCAAAACTGATATCCAATTACTAAAAAAAAATTAAACTTTTTTCCCAAATCAAGACCAAGCCCAATTCAAACAAGCAACTCAATCAAACAACTCATTCAATTCAACATGCAACATCACAAAACAAGATAATCAGTTCACACAAAAATTTAAATGAAAACCTAACTTCCCTTACCTGACCAAGTAGCTCACAAGACCCCAACACTCTAAGAACTCCAAACTACCTCCAACCACACAGGATGTTCTATCTACATATAGAAACATCACAAGAACGACCATGACCTACTATTATGATCACTGATCAGAAAAGACTTAAATTGATGATTAAAAGCTCACATGTAACCAAAAGAAGGGTCACATGTAGGGATGGCAAAAATACTCGTGTTTGCAGGTATCTGCGAATAAAATCTACGATGGATAATTGATACCCTCTGCTATTTGTTACCCGCAGGTAGTGGATATTATATTATTCGTACCCGCTTGTACCCTTGTTAACCACAATAAATTAAAATTAGAATTTAATTTATGTTTTATTAAGTTAAATTTAATTAAAATTAAAATATAATTTATATTTAATTAGATTAAATTAAATTTTATATTTATATTTAATTTAATTTATATTTTATATTTTATTGTAATTTTATTTAAATTTTATTTTAAAAAATATAAAATACCTTTTTTTTTATATATTTGCAAGTACCCGTAGGTTTTAAAATACCCATAAATAGTTTTTTAAAACGGATACCTAGAGGATAAACAGGTGGATAACAGGTGAATTTTTTTGTTGCGAGTCAGGTTGTAGGTAGGCAAGTGCCCGACTCGACTTGTTGCCATCCCTAGTCACATGCAAGCCAGGACAAAAAGACCCACAAGAAAGCGAGCAGGAAATAACTTACACGGTTGAAGAAACTAATCGATCCAAATTGAAGAGCTTGCCGCAAGGATCACTCCTACGGTCTCAAATCTTCAATCAGATGACCAAAAAACGAGAACTCTTAAGAGAGAAGTCAAAGAACTCTAGAAAAGTGATTTATAGAGATGATATATTTTAAAACAATAAAACTCGTTTATAACAATTTTATTTATACTAAAACCTTTTAATATTAAAATAATCGACTATCACTATTTTTAAAACTATCAATTTGAAAACATTATTTTCTAGGATTTTACATTTTTCATCTCTAAATTATTTTTAAAAATTATATTCTGTCTTTAAACTAAACTATATACATATTTTGTCTTTGATTTTTTAAAAATAATATAAAATATCTTTCCTAAAATATAATATGTGAAGGTTATATTATAATTCAGTATGAAACTTAATTTATCAATGAAAAATACTTTATACAATACATTGGTCAAACAACCAAGAGCAATGGAACCTCACAACGATAGTAATTAAACAATCAACTTAAAAAGACCTTTACTTTCATTAACATTAAATAAAAATATTAAACTTTTGTTTTGGAATAAAACCTTGTTGAAAACCAATTTTAAGAAAGTTAAATAATAATTAAATGCATTTTACAATATTGTTTGTAACACCCCAACATTCACCTTACTAATTTAAATTATTACATAATTGACAAAAAAAACATAAATCAACATATAAGTATATAAAATGCCCACAAATATTTTTTTTAAACGGATACCTAGAGGATAAACGGGCGGATAACAGGTGAATTTTTTTGTTGAGAGTCAGGTTATAGGTAGACAAGTGCTCGACTCGACTTGTTGTCATCCCTAGTCACATGCAAGCCAGGACAAAAAGACCCACAAGAAAGCGAGCATGAAATAACTTATATAAAATGTATCTAAAAATCCTCCACAAGAAAAAATAAATAAAACTTTTGAAAGATAAATAATACTTCATCAACTAGGAGGATCTATACAATACAAAAAGTATAAACCTAAATAAGAACTACTCTCTCTAGAAAGACCATTTGTAGTCCTATTACTTCACAACTATCCCATTTGCATTGTCTTATCCTACAATCATTGCAAGTGAACAAACCACAACACAACAGACAACAAAGTAAGGTAGTACAAATTAAAACTTATAAGTTCTAAAGAAAAGAAAACTTATTTAAAAAGTACTAAAATCACTACATAACATCGCATCAAGCATAAAATTTGTACTCAAACACAATGGCTCTTATGGCCCATTCATATACCAAGAACCAATAGACTCGACCTTTGGAGGACTAGTGTATTGACTCAAATCTTGAGACCATGCACCTATCATTGCTCATTCACTCTTGCCTCACAAGAATTATAACTATAACATGTTTGGGTCTCTATTGGATCCATTGAGCATGACAAAGTAAATTTTCCATCTCATGAGCTCGACTTTGGTCGACTCACTCTAGATATGAACCTCCCTCAAATCTCATTTCAGTACTTGTCGTCAATACACCCCATAAAAAACCAACTCGCATAATATATTCCCACCTTAGGAATAACTACCCCCTCATTTTATTCATATACATCTTAATTCATAGAAACATACCAAATTGTTAAACACAATCACAAAAAAATAGATAAAGAACAACATACCACATAAAACAAGGTAGTGCCCAAAGGTACTAGTTCACGCCCAACGCCATGGACCCTTGGAGCTCACTGGTAGATGATCACCTAATGGTGCCAAGGTAGTGCCTCAATGCCTTAAACCCCTAAAGGTCACTGTAAAGTGAGCATCCATCGGTGCAAAGGTAATGCTCAACGCCCTAGCCCTTGGAGCACTCTGACTTTGATTTTTCGAAGCAACGCCCTATCCCCACTAGCCAACACCATATCAATAACCAATGAAAAATAGGTATCTCAGATTGTGTAATTACTTGTAATAGGACTTCTATTCCTTAATATACACTTTATTTATACCAAATAAGTTCCAACAGGTATCATTAACAACTAATTAATTACTCAAATTTACATACTCATCCTCCATTCGATTCACAATTCGCTTTTAACAAATAAAAAAATATCATATAATTTAGAAACATTTCACATTTACTCATCTCGAATTAGTTTCAAATCAACAAAATCACAACCAAACACTCACATAGTCTCGATTTGAAACCAATACACAAGTTAAAACATATATGAGTAAGTATAAAATTACTACTAACTTCCATTACCTCTTATAGAGTTCTTTTTGTCTCACAATATGCTCTAAAAACACAAAGAGGGTTTAGATTAATGATCCAAGCAATATCCTTAGAATTATAACATAACAAGGACTCTTAAAAAAAATTCTTATTAAGATCTGATAGGGAAAACAACAACACAAACAATATACCAGAGAATGCAGCGGATATAATTTCCCTAACTTGCAAGAATCTATGAGGAGCAACAATCAAAGAACAGCAATAATAAATCACCACAATTACAAATAAAAGTACCAAGATTTTTAACGTGGAAAATCCCTCAAATTAAGGGTAAAAACCACGAGTCATCTAAACCAAATAAATAGCTGCACTATGATCAACAAGAGTACAAAAGAGTCTCAATCAATAGCACAAATTAGTGCCAACACCCAACCAAATAGCAAAGCAACAAAGCTTTGAAATAGAGAAGAACAAGATAAGAAAACCTATAAAATCACTACTGCAGTGCGAAATTAATATCTCCCAACTCAGACCTCTTATCAACGATCTGACCGGTCAGAATGAAGAACAATGTGTTCCAAACCTGTTGTAAAATTTTCAGCCCGATCCAACGGTCAACGAATCCGCAGTGCTGATTTACGGTGACAGCTCTATGAAAAATGTGAACAGATTTTTCTCTCTACCTCTCCCTCTATGTACTGACTTAAGAATAGGACAAAAATTAAACTTACTCTATTTGAAAAATGAATCGATTAGATGTGTTGTCCTTGACGCCAAAATCACTAAGGTATGTTTAGATCTTGAAAGAGATGAAAGATAGAATTAGAATTATAGAAAGGATAAAAAAAGTTAAAAATAAAAGGGTTATAAAGGCAAAAACTTGATTATCATAAAATTTTATTTATACGTAACTTTATTTAATAATAAAATATTTGAGTGTTCATTTTTAAAAAATATTTTTTCTACTCTTAACCATTCTATAGGATCTCACATTTTTTTTGTCTAGAATTTTATTCTTGAGAATCTAATATTGTATGTAAGAAAACAAAAAATCTCATATTAAAGAAAAATGACTAATCACCACTTATGGTGCATGTTTCATATAAAGATCACTTATAACAAATTTTTAAGTTTTGGTCAAGAAAATAAAACTTGAGACTATTACGATAAATTGTTTGGTAAAGTCAATGAATTAATACATTTTCCTATAAATTGCTCATACATAATACAATGAGTTTGTTATCAGATCATAACTTTTTTGAAGTACCAAGTGGTAAATTCGAAGCTTATATTATCGCATTATATGAAGAGAATGTCTCTTTCAATTTCAGCTTTCGTGGCATAATTAGTGCAGAGAATATGGAATATGAAATTGTAGACTAACGGGAAAATATGAAAATTTTAACTCGTTTACTAATGGAAATGTTGAAAAGGACAAGCCCCATCAATTATTATATATATATATATATATATATATATATATATATATATATATATAATAGCTAATGAATATGTTTTTTATTTTCACAATTAATTTGACAATTTTGAATTGAAATTTTATTCTTAGCAAATAATTTCTTCCACCAATAGCACCATAAAAGGATCATGTGCAATTCAAATGACACATAAAAGAAAAGGAAATGACTATGCAAGTGGATCATTAAAAACAAAGGGACCAAACAAAGAGAACATTTCTCAATCATAATTTTAATAATAGAACGAAGAGAACATGTGGTTGCAAACTTTCAATTTTATTATGTCATGTTGATAAGAATAATACACTTCCCTTTAGGATTATTTTTTGCAAATCAAAAGTCTTTAGAATATGTTCCTTATATTTCTCACTTGGAATGTAACTAGATATTAAAATGGACAGAATAAAATAAATATGGAAAAGGCTATTTATGGAACATAAAAAATTGAAAAAAAGAGAGAATGTTTTCGTATTTTCGCATACTTTATTATAATTTTAGCGTCACATTATCTTTATTAACCTGGCTTTTTGTCAACTAAAAATTGAGTATTAAGTTTTGAAATGTAATGGCGGATATTCAAAATATATTTTGAGGTGTCAAAATTTTCTTTTATAACTGTATATAAATTTGAAGGGCAAAATATATAAAATTAATTAAAATTAAAAATAATACTTTTATTTATATGTTATTTTTTTGTTTGTTTAAAAAAAAATGGAGGTCAAAACCCAAAAGTTCCATAATGGACAAACAAGCTCCACCACGGTTGAAATGATAAGATTATAACTTAACATGTTATTAATCACTGAGTTAAATTCTTTAGCATCATTCAATATTGTAACTATTTTATAATAATTTAAAATAAATAATTATAACTATTGAATTTTATAATTAAATATTTAATGAAAATTACTTTTAAAGAATAAATTAATTGGGGTGGTATCAATTTTTACAATTTGAAAAATTATGTAAAATATAACTATAGTGTTCGTTGTAACCTATAAATATAATATAAAGGTATTATAGTATTATTTAGCTAATTCTTGAAATTTATAAATATGATACTTGGGTAGTTTATTTTCATAAAACTTTTATTTCTTTATCACCATTATCATTGAATTCTTTTTTTTTTAAAGGAAATAAACTCAAACTCTATTGACTTTTAGATTCGAAAGAAGTAGTAGGAAGATGACAAAATAAGGAGAGACTTTATCTGATTAGATTTGTAAATAGGCAGGTCCTAAACTATTTAGTTTTAGGAATTTCTCTAGAAAAAGATTTTTTTTTTCTTTTAGGATTTTTTTAAAAGGTTAGGGAAGGTAACATTCAAAGGTAAAAAACTAGGAAGTATAGTATGCAATTGTTGTAGTGATTGTAATGTGTTATGTTTGTTTTGAAACTTTAATTTTGTATTGTTTTGTAAGTTTAAGTCATTGCTTGGTTGTTGTTGTTAGGATTTTTGAAAATATGAGAGATATGAGATATATGAGAGATATATATGATATGTCAAACGGAGGAACATGTTGTTGTATTTTATTGATATACCCTATATATAGATCAAAATATAACAAAATATCAAGTATATATTTAGAATATCACACTCCTAATCTAAAATAATAACTAATTTTTAAGAATGAAACATATCTCTAAAACTGAAATATTTTCTAAAAACTATTTTAAATAAAAAAGATATTAAGTAATATTCTTCAACAGTTGTTGGTGATGTGAGGGGTGGAAACCTTACTTTGTTGGGGGTAAAAATGATGGTCTTCTCCCTTTTTGCCTAAACAAAGTATGATAATATTGTGATGCCCCAAAGTGATGCAATTTTGCTCAAACGAAAGTGTGGGGTGTTGATGTGACTCAAGATAGTGCAATTTTTGTTTAAGAGAAAACAATTCAAAACAATAATTAAAAAAAATAGCACACATGAAAATAGTCCAATAGAAAGGGAGTCAATTTCTCCCAATTTTCGTTCAAACGATCAGAGTGTCACTCAAGCAAAATCTTTTCAAAATTGTTGAGTGTTTTTGGACTTATATCAAGGTAAAATTTGGGTAGTTATGTTTTTGTAGTTTGATATAAGTGATGTAAGATCAGGTAAAGTCAAAGGTTACTATTCATAATCAAGTAAGATTTGTTGGTGAAATGTACAATACCCAAAAAGGTACAACTTGCATTTAGTGAAGGGTTGTCAAAACGGACCAACCCAGCCCGTTTAAGCCCGACTCGACCTTGGCCCACAAAAAATGGGTCAAGTCGGGTGGCCCACCAAAGGAAAACAAATTAAGACATGTACCAACCCCACATAGGGGAGAGTTGCGGGCTAGTAGGTTGATCTGCCAGCTTTGCTCTTTTTTTTTTTCTTTTTTTGATTTCATCCTGGAGAGTAGTTTGAACATCATTATCCCTTTTGCCCCTTAACCACAACCTTGGTTCCATTTGGAAGGATAGGGCAAATTTTCTCTAAATATGTAAGAGCATGAGATTTCTCCAAAGCTAGAATAATACCTTCAAGCCGAGAAAGGTTGCAGAATACAAAAGACCTCAACATGAGACACAAAAATAAGATAATAAAACAAACAACAACACAATTGGCAACACAAACAGTTCCAGAAATCAGGGTAATTCGTTCAATAGATCTAGAAATTGAAAAATCAAGCACCCGCAAGCAATCAATTAGAAAAAAAATCTCCAACAACAATTTGGCGGCAACTATCACGACTTCCATAAATCAAAGCAATTTCTTAACCAGAAATTAGGGAAACGACAATTAGGGCAAGGCCAATCAATCATAGTAACACCTTCAACACCAATTGCGGCAAATTGAAATTAGGGTAACTGAATTCGAAAATTAGGGTAATGAAAATCACAAATTAGGGTTGGAAATAAAAAAATTAGGGTTGAAAGTCACAAATTAGGGGCGAACTTGTTCATGGTGGTCGCACTTTGTCAGAACTGCCACTGTCCAACGCGGTTGGCGCATACTCGCGTGGTGGTTGCCTTAAATCGAGTGGTCGTTATTGTTGTGCTGCTTCAAATCTCGTTGTCGTGTTGTGTGGTGGCTGCGTTCGTTGAGTGTATCATGGTGGACGAGTGGCCGACATTGAGGAAGAAGAACAGAGAGGACAAGAAGAGACGAGAGGCGAGAGGAACTCGCAGGTGGGTGGTTTCCTTCTAATGCATTGCATTTGGGTTGGGCTACATAAGTAAACTAAACTGAAGAAACACAAACACATGGGCTACACGTGACTTTTAAAGTCAAAGCGGGTTGCGGGTTAGCCTGTTTTGGCCCGCGGGTTGGCTCGTCGGGTTGGTGGGTTTGACGGGTCGGGCTAGTATGAGTTAGCAAGATGGATTTTCTGTCTCGGCCCATTTTGTTTTGGGTGGGTTGGCGGGTGTAACATCCCCGTAAGATATTACTTAATGTAAAATAAAATACAATAGAATAAAATGAAGTAAAATAATTTCCTCATTTATTTATTAAACCATTTCCCAAAAACGCGGGAAATTTTAAACTTTAAACATTCACAATAAAATATTAATAGTCAAAATAACACAAAATTCGTCTTTACAATTAAAATCCAAATCCATGAAAGCTGTAATCAAATTACATAGAAATTAAGTAAAACATTTATAAATTCCCCTCGTACTCTAAGCCCACTCTCCGCCACTAAGCGTCTCCTGGCCCACCTGAAACATCATCTGCTCCCGGATAACAAGTTACCCGATCATCGCCATACACAAACAAATAGGGTGAGCTATGCACATATAAGTAAATAAATATGAAATAACCCCCAGCCCATTTATAATTATTTATTTGTTTACAAAACACCCCCTTTCCCACACTCATAACCAATATGAGTTCATGCATGTACTCTAAATATGGGATTTCATGTGCTTCCACGACCCTCCTCGCTTGTGGTCCAACCTACAAGCCTATCCCGCTTGTAGTCCTGCTTCAACGACTCTCACGCCCGTTCATCCGAACTCCTCGTTCGGACCCGAACATGCATACCTGTCTTTCCTACTATGAACTCCCTCGCTCATAGCATTCCCAAGTTGAGCATGAAATGAACTCCCTCGCTCACTCATCCCTAGAGATGGCAAATAAACTCGTCCCCGTGGGTATTGACCGAACCCGTCCCCGTTTTGACGGGGAATCCCCGCATTGACTGGGTATGGGTATGGGTATGGGGAATCCCCGACTTTTTCAGTTGGGTATGGGGATGGGTATGGGGATGTACATATACCCGCCATAA
>Ga0214542_1005244_pt1 | contig 24884 bp, 11 predicted proteins | sample CNSS1metaG_FD_160096 | JGI IMG/M metagenome (GOLD analysis project Ga0214542, IMG submission 160096) | Root nodule microbial communities from cowpea collected in UCLA plant growth center, Los Angeles, California, USA - CNSS1 | ecosystem: Host-associated > Plants > Roots > Nodule | place: USA...
CACACATAAAAAAATAAATATATATATATATATATATATATATATATATATATATATATATATATATATATATATATATATATATATTTTGTTCATTCACAAACTTGAGAATCGAATACTTTCATGGATAACATTTGTTGGCGTTTTTTTTTTTCTTTTCTCATAATCTTTAATGTTAATTTAAACTGTTGTATCTGTCAAAATATTTGATAGATTCTCATGATTCCTTGTTCCAAATCCAAGCCGACATTGGTTTGACAGATCACACATCAGACACCATAAACCATGCACCTGACTCCTCAGAGTACTAGATTGCAGCAACCGTATAAAGACATGAACTTGTTGGAGATTGAAGCCACTATTATGATTTAAAAAGATACCCATCCACCTTGAAACGATTGATAACACTGTTACTAACGTTATTAATCCATCAAATTCTCACTAATCCCAAAATTTAAATTTGAAATCTGAGGTTGAGTCAAAGGTGGAATAGCTGATTATGAGGCTATTTCTTGTGTCTGTGTCCAATGCATAATAGGTACAAAAGTTAACAACTTTAACCCACGCCACAGTGCACATGATGGAATATGAGCATGTCACCAACACCAAGCAGAATGACCCTGTCTTAGAGCTGTAAAGAATATGAATTATTGAAAAGATGTTTTAATGGCCTCTAATTATTAGTAACAAAAGTCAAAAGAAAAATGAAGACTGAAAAATGAAAATGCAGCTATCACTTTATCAGGAATAATAACAGCTAGGTAGGTTTAAATATGCAGCAGACTTAGGTGGTGCTACATGTATCAATGTACTACTAGTCCTTTCTTTTACCAATTTTCCTTTGAATTTGTTGACATAATTAAAAAAAAAAAAGTGTTTGTATATGATATTATGTTTGATTTTTTTTTTGTTTAAACTTTTTAAACTTTCTGCAGCTCCACCTATCTTCACCCAGTATGGGGGTACATAATCAGTGCTATTTTATGACATAGATCACATCAACCAAATACCCCAATGGAGCTTGGTAGGTGTTGGAGGATGCATTCATAATTGAGACTTGAAAGCAACCTCTGCCAATGAGTTTCAATTTCTTTGTCTGCCTCCTCAAAACCAATATGGTCCCACCATAATACGATCACATGAAAGGAGAAAGATGAACAGGTAGCTAAATACAATTTGATTCCAAAAAGTACAGGGAACTGGACATGCATTTTTTTCATTGTGTGAATGTGTGTGATCAGATTTGGCCCAATTCAAATATAACGGCTACAAGAGCAGTAATAAAATAGTGAAATCAAGCTTTTCAATTATCTTCCCATATATTTAGTTTTATAAGCTGCACATTAATTTGATTTTAAATCTAAAATTTCATAGAGTACTGTTTAAAACCATTCAAGAAAGGAATATTTGCATCTTTAAGATAAAAGACTATTCTGAATATTTGCTTACAGAAACACATCAAGTTACAATCACGAGATAACTTCAACTTTCATTTCTGAAAACTTCAGAACTCTGTTTAATGTTAAAACTTGCATATGATTACACATTTGGTCCCAGTGGCATGCTCCCTCTTTTGTGTCGGCATTCACCTAATCCATGACCTTGCTTTTCGCTGGTTTCGATCCTTATCATAGATATACTTGAAAGGTGGAGTATGTTTATATATATATATATATATATATATATATATATATATATATATATATATATTCAAATGAAATAGTTTTCTTTCTATTAACCAATGCAAACGTTCAAAGTTAACATGTCAACAGTGAAGCTAAGCTGAGATTTCTTAAATAAAATTTCACATTTTAAATCTTTGTATAGAAAAAATAAATAAGAATATCCCACATGCATAACTTGACTGCTATCGGAGCTCAATCTGTGAATAGTTTTATTAAAAGAATCTGTAAATTAATGATAAAAATAGTAGGCAGAGTATCTCTCCAAGAAACAATAAAGCCATAAATAAAAAATAGCACCTCTAATGTATGTACAAAGAAATCCTACCAAAACAGGATCATGAATAAAGTAGTAAACAAGAAAGCAACCAGAGAGGGAATCAAAGAAGAGGCCGAAGAAGCAGCTATCTGAACGATAAAATTGCATGTGGGTGTTGAGATATTGTCCGTAGTAATTTTGGCCAAACCTTGAAAATTGCAGGCCATTGGGTTCTGATTCTGCACCTGGAAGTACATGTTAAAGGCATAAGAGGCATTGCCATTAGCATCAAGGTTGTTGCAAGAGGATCCGTATCCAAGTGCAGTGCAATCTCCAAAGGTGCAAGCATAGTTGATGTTTTCTGGAAGGTTGGACAGATCCTTAGCATCAGGATTAAACATGCACCACCTGGGAGCAAGGTACTTCACATTCTGTGCACCTATCAGAAATTTGATTTGGTTCTGTCCAGAAAGGTCCATTGGAAACTTGGGTTGTCCATCATATTTGAATATTCCCCAGTGGCGTTCAAAGTTTCCTGGTGCAATGCTCTTGGCATCCTCATCAATGAGTCCAAAAAGATAAACTTCAATGTGTCCGGGGCGGCGCGGCGTGCCTCTATTGCTTGCAAGCCTTGGCAGAAGGCCATTATAGAACCTCGTAGCATACCCAACATTGGCATTCTTGTCTCCTTCTGTTGGCCATCCTACTTCTCCCACCAAAATAGGCATCTCTCCAAACCCCACTGATTTCAGAGCAGCAACCAAAGTATCAAAATTTGCATCAAACACATTGGTGTATGGAGTACCATTATCGTTTACCGGATTGTCTACACCGTCAAAGAAGGCGTAGTTCAAAGGAAAATCATCGTTTCCATAGAGACTTAAGAAGGGGTAAATGTTGACGGTAAATGGTGCATCATTCTTGCTGAGAAACTGCACTATCTGGGTCATGAGACCACTGATATCAGGCCTGAATATTCCTGCAGATGGAACAGGATTGTTATCTGGAGACTGATACACATCTGCATTCAAGGGTACTGTTGCCTTCACTGTGTCTCCAAGGCCTGCTTCGTTAAGGGCATTTTGAATGTTCTGCAGAGCAGGAAAGGTGATGTTCAAGAATGAATTGTTGTAGGATTTCAGAAATGGCTCGTTCCCAACTGCTACATACCTACAAAAGAATATGTAAAGATTAATGCATAGTCCTACATTTCAATGTCAATAAGGAAATCAAGAAAAGTTTTGGCAGGGAAAGAAAGTATAAATTTCATTGCAAATTACTGTTTCGCAAATCAAAAATTGACAGAATGGCTTTAACACCAGATGACAGTATTTAATGTTTTCTACTACAGATGGCTGTGACATTTGGTAAGATTACTTGGCAAATCAATTATTCGAGAGTTTGAGCAATTCAATGATTAAAGAATGACAAAATTAGTCCCAAAAATATTTTACATGTTTGCTGAAGAATGACAAAAATTAGCATTCAAGAGGAGTTGAGATAAACAATATTGAATTTCCATCCAACAAAGCATAACATGTGGCGTTTAATAATATAATAAGAAACCTTTTGCATCTAAGAGAAATGTTGAAAAGATTCCATTATTTAGACCCTAAACTTCTAGCCCCTTTAATTTTATTTAAACTTCTCGTTAACCAATGCAGAACTGCAAGTCACAGCACCAACAAACATACCCTAAAAATATAATTTATCCTTGTTCTGTTTGCGATTATGTTATGTCTAAACTTGAAATCATTTTTTTTAATGCATGCACACATAATAGACATAAACACAAAATATTCCCTTCCCCAAAAATGCTACATGCTCATACCAGAAACTCCTCACATCCATTGGTTACTTGCACATATCAATGGGAATTAAGATGGATGCTAAGGTAATGTACAAGTCATCCTATATGGGAATTTTGACACTTTTATATCTCTTCCCTCAAACATTCCGCTGATATCACCTTCTAGAATGGCATAATGATTCTTAGAACAAATACCCTTCTCCTATGCCACAACAAAGTTGCAAAGGACTTCTCATGCACCACTACCAAAAAAGGAATCTAATTCTGGGGGATCGCCCTATACACAGAACTTCCCTGATAAAAAGAAAAGACAACTTTTGGGTTCACTTTTGAAAGATTCCTTTCACACATTTCCAGGGTTGGTCCCTAAACTGAATAATAATAATAATATTACGTATTTCTTACACTTTTGAATGATTATTTATTATTATTATTATCGTCAGGTGGATTGCCATCACCGGTAACAAACGCTCCTAATGTGAATGATAGAAGATTTTTCCTAAGCATGCCATCATTGAGCAACATCAATGACAGAATTAAAAGAAGTAGGGCGAACATAAATTCACCAAGAAGTCTAAAACAGAGAATCAAGGACTTGAAATCAAATCCACTTGTTTAAAATGCTCAGATAAACCAACAAGTAACAACCACATCATATACCAAATAACCTCTAAACTTCATTCGAAAACAAAGTAAGAAAGGAAAAACAAATTCTATACAATAGCAACAACCAAGTTTAAACCTAAGATTGGTGCAAACTACACACCCTGATGGATTTAAGGAAGGCCAAATTACACAATAGAATTAGAACAATAACAATTGAAGCAGTTAACTGAAATTGAAAAAAGAGAATAGAAAACTCACTTGATATTAACACCCCCATTGAAGTTGTAACGCGTGACGTTTTTCTTAACCCACTGTTTGGCCCTGCCATAGTCATTCATCTCAGCAAGCTGGATATTAGGGATAGCCACCATGACTTCAATCCCAGTCCCAGCCAAGGCACTCATGGTCGAATCATCTGCATCAAAAAGCTTCACCTTCTGAATCCCATTGTCCTTCAACATCTGAACCACTGTTTCTGGCGGTAACTTGTGTGTTGCTTGGGTTCCCCAATTCACACCAATCCCTTCCCCACACCAACACATCACCCCCACCACCAACACCCATCTCAAAATCCAGTTTTTTTCCATTGCAAGGGCGACAAAAACTTTTCCTCTCAAAATAATATCAAGATTTTCCAGCTAAAATTAAACCAAACACAAGAAAGAGGAAAAGCTAAAATGTGTATGTAAATGGTTAACAAAACACAAACGGAAACTCTCTCTTGTTCCTATATGGAGAGTGGGGGCAGCAGAAAGCAACCGTTTCTGAAAGTGGGGATAGAAAAGTAAGCGAAAATTTCACAACTTTTTCACAGACGAAATCACGATCAATGAGACGGTGATAGACCTAATAATGGGGTGAAAGATCAAACCGGAGTAAATAAATCGAAAAAAAAGAAAAAAAGACAACCAAGAGAGAAACAGCACAACAAATCACAATTAACAAAATCTTGACATAAGAATCAACAAAAATAGCTTATTCTTGTTTTCTCTCGTTGTCTCTTATTGGTTTGTTCCTTCTGACAGAGAGAAACAGATAAGGCAGAGAATGTGAGGTCCTGGAACCCAGATGAACAAAACCAAACCAGTTTCTCTAAAATGTTGTTAGAGAGAGAGATTGAGTGAGAAGAACTCTGGAACTTGTGAAAGGGAAAGTGGGGTAGTGGGAAATGACAGAGCCAAATTCCCGCACGCTTTTTAATAACTATTATTGTTGTGGGGGCTACCTTAACCGCTGTTCTAGATAGCTATAACGGCTATCACTTGAGAAGTTAAAAGAAGATTTGAAGAGTAAAGAAGAAGCAATTAGAGTGTGAAGGAGAAAAGGTATCATAATGATCATAATGATGAAATTTAAGACCCTGAAAATACGAGTTTCTGTTATTGACGAGAATGACTAAGCCTTTAGGTTGAAGAAAGGATCAAAATATTGCCATTGGTAATGCTTAAAGGTCATTGTAAAAAATTTATTTTTCTATTAGGGTTTAGGTCTTTATAAGACATCAAGTCACAGTGCATTAGTAAGAAATGAGTTCTCAATAAAGTAGGATATATTGAAAATTTAAAAGATTATTTTGGTATGTAAAGAAAGTTCGATGGAAAACTCTGTAAATTTTTTGGAGGTATGTTATGATATATAAGATTTTGTTCAAATATTTATGATTAATTTTTTCATTTAGATTTTACACTGTAAAAATTTTATGGATTTATAAGATTTAAAAAGTTCTATAATTTTTTAGACAAACATTCAAAACTGAAATATCAATAAAAAATAGAAAAAGTACATGGTTAGGATAAAATAAAATTAATACAATTTTTTGAATCTTTTAGTAATTAAATGGTTTAAAGTTTGTATACTGCGTACCAGTTCTTTATATATTAACATTTTCTCATTCTTAGTTTGGAAATTTAAATCGATGAAAATGTTTTGAGAGTTTAAGCGAAATTATTTTCTTATCAATTTATTAAAATGTTAAATTCAAAGAATTATTTATTAAAATTTCAAAGTTAATATCTCACATTTATTATATTATTAATATTTTCGTATCAGTTTTATCCAAATATATTAATTTATTTGTCAAAATGTTACTTGGTATTTATTTGGACAAAATAAATGTTGCACTAACCCGTGTGTGTATATATATTAATTAGATTCAAAATAATGTAATTTAAATAATTATATATTAAAATTTAAAGTCAATACCTCATAAATATTATAATGTAAATACTTTATTAAAATATATTTACTTTATTTATATTATATATATATATATATATATATATATATATATGTGTGTGTGTGTGTGTGGTATACATTTATATATTATTTTATAATCTTATGAGCAATTGAATGAGAAGTTACAAATGACAAGTTTTTTATTTTAATATATTTTGAATTTTGAAAGTCTTAATGTTTATTTTAATCTTCTTAACCAAAATGTTAAATAGGTTACCTTATCCGTTACTTGTTAAGTCACATGAGATAGTATTGTGAAGAGACATTAATCGAAAAAGCTTCACTCATAAATTTATTAAAAAATAATTTTTTTTGAAAAGATTCATTAAATATAAAAAAAAAATAACATTCATGGTAAGTGTACCTTATTTAATCACAGAATTTTCGTCATAAAATGTACTTGTGAGTTTAAGAAAATTGTATACTTTTAAAACAGTTTATAACATTTATAACGTCTAAAAAGTTAAAAAGAAGAAGAAGAAAGTGTCTAAAGTGTATTAAAAAGAGTGTGATGTGAGATTTGAAAAATGAATATTATGCGGTGAATTTGTAAAAAAGTGATAATAGCGTGAAAGAAGTTTCACAGAAATTAAAAGAACACGGTTTCCACAGCACAAAAGAGGAACACACTAGATTCATTTGAGATTTGATGATGAAATAGGTGACGTGTACCTTTCCAAAACCGAAATGATAAAACTCTATTGTCACGCCAAGTGTCATAGATTTCATACTCCAATATTTATTTTTTCTTTCTATTTTTAAGGGAAGTTTAATTATTTTATTTTATTATCTATAATTTATAATTATACATAAATGTAATTCTGTAGTTTCTTCTTGTTATCCTTTAATTTATTTAAAATTATTTTGTTTTGCTTTATTATTCTCTCACGCTTTTCAATTTTGTATTTGTATGTTATGAATTTTAAGTTCTTTTTTTAACATTCCATTTCTATATAAAAATATTCCTTCTCTTTTACCTTACACAGTTTACTTTCTAATATATTTTTTAATTTGATTTATTTCTTTCTATAAGGATCAAACTTTTCTTTTTATTCTTTAATATTTATTTGTTCTTTCCTTAGCTTATGACTTCATATTCTTTTAATTTTAATTTTGATTTCTTAAAAATATCTCAAATTCAAACAAAATAACATAAAAATATATTAAATTTAAAATTAAGATATATTAGTATGTTAAATGGTAAAAACAATTACGATGATTCCAGGCAGATCTTGAAAAAATTATTCAAGGCACCAAATTATATTTGTTCAAATTCATTATATCTAATTATTAAAAACTTTAAAAAATTATTTTTAATGTCTTTAATTATTGGATTTATCTAAAATTTGTAAGGTTTGATTTACGTAAATGTATTTTTTTCATGTTCAGCACAAGTTTTTATCTTGAAAGAAAAAGATTATTATTATAATTTTTCTGATATAAATTTATTACTACCAACTTATTTAGAACAAGATAATTTACCATGTTCAAATGATACACAATAAATAAATTTATCAGAAAATAAATTGTTTTATAAAAAAGTAGAAAATAAATTTATTCAAAAAAAATCGATTCAAAAGGTTTTTTATTAAATTTCATCTTGGTACAATTTTATTTTAAAAATAATAAAAAATTAAGGGTGAAAATTTTAATGGAAAGAGAAAAATATAAAAAAGTGAAGTACATGAAAAAGAAAAAAAAATCATACATGAAATTAAAGAAAAGTAAAAAATTAATATAAATAATATAATAATATATAAAAATAATTTTAAAATACATATAAAGTTTAAATAATAAAAAGAATTTGGGGAGCATGGCTCTCCTGGGTATGAGCCTGACCGCCAAGAGACACATGGATGCTAACCCAATTTTGGGTTTTTGAATGAAGAGCCTGGCGGAGATGATCTAACTGCCAGACGACGCGAGCCTATTTGGCTCAATTTTGAAGTTTTTGGGATTCTAGAACGAAGTTAAACGAGAAGAAATGGAATGCGCATATGTATGGATTGTGGAGGATTAAGAATCATTATAATTCTGCAATAATTGGATAATAATTGGGGAAAATTGTATGAATGTGAATTTTAGGGTTGATGATTGGTGATTCTCAAAGTTACACGAAAGCAAATGGGAAATTGTTAATGAAGTATCTTAGATTGGAAGTTTAGGAATGAACCATAAACCTAAATACATAAGTATGGCCTATTGAGTCATAAATGGATGGAAACCAAAGTTGTTGTGAGTGGACTAAGGTTCGTAGGGCCAGGAAGAATGTTGCGGTTCTTGGAACAGCAGGAACCGCCTGGCGGCGGTACCATACCAGAGATGCGAGTGGTACTCTGATTCACGAAAAACGTTGTTTTTCGTATTTTCGCAGAACAGGAACCGCCCGACGCTGACTTTGTACCGCCAGATGCAAGGTTCCTGATTGCTGGGAGGTGCCACCATTTTTCTAGTTTGCACAGTTTTTAAAAAACTGCATTTTCCGGTTCGTTAACCGTATGATTTAGGTGAAATTTTGACAGGTGGTCCATAACACGTAGTTCTTCACTTTGAAAGTCATTAGCGAGAGATATGTGTTATGAACAATTACTGGTTTTGAAGTCTTCAACATGCATGAATAACCTCTTGATAATTCCTAATAACTTCTAATGAAGCATGATTGGGTTATGTTGTAAGTCTCTATGAAATTGAATGTTCCTTTGGGTTAGTCACATGTTGAGAATTGGTTTATTGGTGAATGCATGTGTGTCAATATAAATTTGCATTGGTGCAATTGTGACCTTTCAAGGCACCTTATAAAGAAAAAATATTACTAATGAAGGCATTCTACAAATAAATATGACCTAACAAGATAATTTACAAAGGCTAATATTTGGTTAGTGTTCAAAAAAGAACATTTTTAGCTTAACGCTCATTTAGGCTAAGGCTAAGGGGATTGTTTGGTATTAGATCCAATGTCGATTGAATTAACATTTCGGAATAATGTCTTTCTAGCCTTATGCTTTGTTAAGTTAAGGCTAGGGAGTTGTATAATGTTAAGCTCAATGTCGATTGGGTGAGTGTTTCAAAGTAATGTCTTTCTAGCCACGTAAGTTATAAATAAGGATTCTCAATCTAAACAAGTAAGTTAGTGATACTAAATTTTAACTAAAGAGTTTACTTAAACTATGTTCTAGCCAAAATGTAAATCTGATCACCTAGAACATCCAAAGAGTGTTCTTCCTTTTTCTTATCTCTTAGAGTCTTCTTATCCTCCTTTCTTCCGACCCTTCCGTTTTTTCCGTCTTTATTATTCTTTAACACCCAAATTACTCTCATCGTCACTCTCCTTATAATTATTAATGAGGTTGGTTGTTTTCTATCCTTTTATTAGCGAGGTCGGCTCTTTTCTTATCCCTTTATTAATAAGGTTTGCTGTTTTCCTATCTTTTTTTATCAATATTAATCTTGTTGGTCCAATTAGTCCGGGATCTAATTAGGCCTAACACCACGAAAAGTTTTAAACACGAAATTTTGTTAATAAAATAAACATACAAAACCATTGATACATAAAACATAAAAAGCCTCCTGTAGTGAAAGGAACAAATCAAAGGATCAAATTCCTTTGAAATAAGGTTGGAAGGGCTGACAAGGGATAGTTTGAAAAACTGTAGCAATGTATAAATACCATTTATTGTAGAATTTCAAAAGGAAAAACAGTTAAATTAGTAGAAAATAATTTTCTACAAAACTGGTGCTTCTAAAGCCTCATTTTCCCTTTTGAAGAAAGCCCTTTTCCCAGAAAACCACTACTGAATTTGTTCCTTTCTATTAAGGACTGTGTTATTATAAAGTGTGAGCAGGGAGACATACTATACATTAATCTTTAGCCTTTTTGAAGAAAGGTGTGTTTCTCCAAAACTATTGAATGAAAATTACAGTTGTTAGAGGGTCTCCCAAACTAAAAAAAAAAAAAAGAAAAAGTGAGAATTAATGTTAGTTGAGAAGTTATAATATACATTAATCCTTTACCTTTAACTTCTATACATATGTAATTATTATTTCATTAATGATTGATTGTAACTTGCCTCTTCAATTGATATCTACCGTGTTAGAACACGATTTTTACTTGCATATATATCATTCCCATTATGATGTGTGTTTTTTTAAGGTAACAACGACTTTTTCTAAAACGCGTTAATTAATATTTCAATGTGAATGGAGCTAGGTTACAACTGCCAATAATTTTCTTCTTTTTTGTATTTATGAGCCAAAAATGTAATGAAGATAATGCAAAAGCACCCAAAGAAGTTGAAGAGAAAAGAAGGAATGAATTGATGAGAACCGACAAATTTGAAAAAGGTGACATGTAAGTTCGATTACACTGCGAAAATGATAGAACCTACAAACTTTCGACTTTCGATAACTCATAAAAAATGTCTGATGCTTGGATGACTTTATGAAACACGTTATTATCATGATGAAATCATTATCATTATTTATTAATTGTACAAAATAATCGGTTAAATTCTCCCGATTTACAAGATAATTTTCACACTGTAAAAGTAATTTTAAAAGAGAGCGAGTGTTTCCTCTCACAATTTAAGTCTTACCACAACTATTAACCGGCTTGAAGTTTTTCTTTTCAAAGGGTAATTAATTATTAAAATAAAATTATTATGAAATTATATTTTTTTTTCATTTTTGTGTATATATTTCATTTTTAAATTTACACTTCACGATATTAGAATTGTAGTACTTAAAAGATTCATCTCAAAAAAATTTATTATTACTAGTATTTTTCACATTTCATGAAATTTTGCTCACAAATTTATTATAAAATTTTTCAAAATTTTTTTTTCTATGTTTTTAAGAGTTTTAATTCACAGTAATTCTTTAATAAATAATTTTTTTTTACAAAATTATAAAATTCATAAATATTTTTATAAAATTTTCTATAAAAAATAAGCACTTTATATAAAAAATATTGGTAACAATTTTTCATAATTTTTTTATTCATTACAAAATTTGACCTGCATATTTATGACAAAAAAAAATTCAAAAACAAAACTGACACCAAATATATGTATTTTTAATGTTTTTATATCTTAAAATAAGTAAATAAGTAGATTTGAGTGGAAAATTTACGGTGATTGGAAAAAAATTATTTATTATGTTTTTATTTGAATTATGTAAGGCCATCTTATTTCAGTCCCAATATTTAAGGGCTGCCCCAAAATCTAATAGGCCTAAGGGCTGGCTCATAGGGTATCCAAGGCCTCTAAGACAGCTAAACCCCTCTCACTCCTGTCATTCTTGCAAAAATAGTGTTCTCATTCTTCTCCTTTCCTCTCCATAGAGGCTCTGCTAGGGTTTGAACCCCATTCGTCATCAAGCTCAGTCTCGTTTTCTAAGTCACGTAAGTGGTTTCTGTTCATGTCCTTCTTCTCTGATTTGGTTCTTCGTGATTTTTGTTAGGGTTCCTCGTAGTAATCTCGTGCTCAATCTGTATTATGGTTTCCAGGTCGTGAATCTGCTCCGTGGTCTGTGGTACTCATTTGTTTGGGTGTCGGGATATTCTACTAGCTTATTTCCAAGTAAGGGAAGCTAGGGCTTTCATATTTTGGTTGTATGTTGGTTGTTTTACCTTTGTTTTGTGATTAATATGACTGGATAATGCTTGTGTTCGGATGAATGTGAACTAAAAAATGTTTGGAGTTGGTGTGTTGCCACTATTACGTGAAACAAGAGAGGCAAACTACTATTTTCGCCCAGGCGAGCTCATCTTGCCTAGGCGAGAGTAGCAGAAACTTGCCCATAAGTTTTGCATGAGTACTCGCTTAGGCGAGTAAATTGAATTTTGAGCGAAAGACTATCTCGCTCAGGCAAGAAGGCCTCGCCTAAGCGAGCGCTCACAAAATCTCCCAAGGCCTTTGTCGTAGTCTCGCCTAAGCGAGAGCCTGCAACTTAAGCGAGGGCACTCCTCTTGCCTGAGCGAGGGCCCCTGGCTTGAGCGAGACTCGATGCAGGCCACATTGTTTTCACCCTTGATTGTTATAAATTGTAAGATTGGCTAGTTTACTCTATTTAAAGTATGAGGCATATGAATATGTATGAAATTTTCTGGTGTTATGGATTGGAATAGATAAGTTGACATGATATTGGCATGTGGCATGTGTGGTATGGTTGATTACAAAAGTGACATGGAATTGGTATGAGCATGAATGTTATTTTGTTGAATGGAACATGTTGGTATGTTTAGGGCGTAATTCCATGATAGTTTCGTGGTGGTGCCTTATGGGTTAGGACGTAAGTTCATGAATCTCTAGGTGAGATCTCATGGTGGTGCCTTAGTTGGTCATGACGTAATTCCATGACTCTTGTTAGTGGGAGTTCATGGTGGTGCCTCATTTATATAATTTAGTAAGGATTCAAGGTAAGAATTGCATCCTGACGCTCTAATGAGTCACTGAGTCTCACATAGAGCATATTGACTCAAGTGATGAGAGTAGCAGGAGGCCTGAAACACTTTATGTGGAGAATGTAACACTGGAACAATTAGCTCGGTGGAACAACTCGGTAGAGCAGTAAAGATCACCACAAATGCAAGCATCTGTTGAATCCGACTAATTATATGTATCCGAATGAGTCATGTCGTGAGTCTTAGTGTATTGTTTACAAGTCATAACATGATTGGTTGACATGAGCATCTTGAACTATAAAATTGAATGTAACTGTATGATAAATCATTTTTCTGCTCTAGTTTACCCTTTTATTTGTTGCATGTTCTGTGTGTGTGGTTTTCTCTTTTTGCGATGGTCATCAATTTATTGATGGGAGCATATGCGAGAGCTACTCGTGGTCAATAGGGAAAGGATGATTCCGCTGCTTAGCCTCTCTGGGATAGTCTCCGTTTCTTCAAGTTTTTATTTAGGGTCATGACTCATGTATCATCATGTTTTTAAGTATTTATCCTTTGTACTTTGTTTTGTATTGGCATCTTGGTGTGCCTTGGTTTCCTTTGAGTATTTTTATATAATTATATGAAGTGGCGTTAATACTCTGAATCTTCGCTCATTATATTATATTGTGTGATGTTTTCATTTAATTAAGTTTAATTATTAAATGAAACGTTACAAATTATATTATACTAATTATTTATTTTGTTACATTTTATAAAAATATAAATATCAATAAAAAAATTAAAAATATTTATGCATAATCGATTATTTGTCAAGTTATAATCCATTATGTTTGATTTTAACTTTGTCTATTACATAACTTTTAGAAAAAAAAAAAAAAAAAGAACCTGTCTTGAATTTTGTGATTTTTTTCTTCTTTTTCGTTTCTGCTTGTAAATATCCGTTTCTTTATTTTCGCTGTTGAAAAAAAAGATAGTCTCAATGTTTTTCTAAAAAAACTTTTATTAAGCATGTTTTATAAAGACTTGACTCATCAAAAATACATTAAAAAGTTATTATCAACTATCTATGTCAAGTTGATTCGTTTTAACCATTTTGGAATAACTTGATACTCGAACTTCATTTAGGAAACATCATACTTGATATAAGAAGAGAGAATTATAGTAAAATAGTTACGAATCAAATTTATAATAGAAGAGGATAACTTGAATACAAGACTCAACATTTTAAAGAATACAATTATAAATGTTAACAAAAAAGGGGTTTATTTTATTATATGAACAATATAAATAAAAGAAAATTGAAAGGGATAGTTTTAGGGAGCGATAATGCGTATTTATTTAATGAATAAAAAATATTTTATTAAATAAGTTGTACAATAAATAGAGGAAACCTTAATACCAAATTTACTTCTAAAATATTTGAAAGCATAACAAGTCTAATCAAATACAAACTACTATGTAGTAGAATAAATCCCAACAAAGCTAAAAATATCATGAACTCTTAAACTGACATTGGTTCTTAATATCAGTATTAGACTAAGAATTTTATTTTACTTTTTACTCTAAATATCTCTTTCACTTCTATAATTTGACCTTCACTCTTATAATAAACTAGATAAAATCTTTCATCACTTGTTTGATCTTTCAAGAAACAGTATCAAACATCAACATGTTTACCTATTCCTTGCAAAATAGCACCTCTGAATAACTTTATGGTTGAAATATTATTACAAAAATGTTAAATTATACCTTTAGTTCCTTTTTCGTAGTAAAATATTAATTTGGTCTCTTTATTTTTTTTTATCTCAATTTGATTTCTATTTTGTAAAATTTGATGTAATCAAGTCCTTTTCATTAATGGTGCGGTAACAACGTTAAAAAGGTATCACGTGTCAGTTCCTGGATTTTTTTAATTTTTTAATTTTTAAAAATTTTTATTTTATTTTATTACTTTTTTTAATTGTTTAAAATATTAAAAAATTTCTACGTGTCAATTTGACATCGTGCCACGTGTTAGTGACAGTGTGATGTGGCAGTGACAGTGTCACATGTCACTATTATGTTAGGTATCATTTTCTCATTCTCAATTTAGTCATTGTATTTTTATTTGTCTCAATTTATGTAAAAATTGAGCAATTATGTCCCTCTCCAAATTGAAACCAAGTTTAATTTTTATATAAATGATACACAAATATTTCTATCAAAATTGATATTTCTAGTAAATATTTTGAACAAGATTAAGTTTATTTAAATTTATATTCTACATTAAACTTTATTTAATTTTTTTTAAAGTTGTTAATAGATTTTTTTTTCAATAAATTATATTGATAATAATTGAAAACAAATAAATTTAAAATTTGAAAACAATTTTAAATAAAGTTGGATATGAAACTCAAATTTAAATAAATTTAGTTTTGTTAAAAATATATAATAAAAATATCAATTTGAATGAAAATATTCAATTTAATAAAATATTTGTATAACATTTATTTAAAAGTTATTTTTTTTTCAATTTGTACACATACGAAATTGCACAATTTTTACAAAAATTGAGACTAAATTGAGACAAAATAATAAAACAGGAACCAAATTAAGAATGAGGAGATACAATTGGCATAATAGTGACACGTGGCATTGTCACTGCCACATCACACTATCATTGCCATGTGGCATGATGTCAGCTTAACAGTTGGCAAATTTTTTTATTTTTTTTTAAATGAAAAAAAAAATTCAGGAACTGATACTTGACATTCCTTTAACGTTATTACTACACTACTAATGAAAATGACTTAATTGTATTAAATTTCCTAAAATATAGACCAAATTGAGATAAACAAAAAATTGAGGGTCCAAATCGATATTTCGTTACGAAAATTGGACCAAAGGCATAATTTAACCTTACAAAAAAATAAGAGTAGGCCTTTTTTTTCTTTAAATGGACTTCCTTTAGAAGCTTTCTTAGACAAATGGTTGACAAAACACATGTTGATACTACTACAAACTTTGCTTTTACTCTTGATAGAGTAATAATTGGTTGCTTTTAAGAAGACCAAGAAACAATTGTTGATCCTATCTTGAAGACATAACCAAATGTATTTTTCCTATCATCTGGTCACTAGCAAGTGATTATTCGTATAGTCCATCAAATTCAATTTCTCTCCTTTTTTTGGTACAACATTTCATACTCATTTGTACCTTGCAAAAATATCTAAGAATTCTTTTTGTTGCTTGGAGATGTAATTCCTTTTGGTGTTCCATGAATCTATAAATGGGACATAGACCATACATTATATTTAACCTTGTCGTAGTGAGATATATCAAGCTTCCCACACTTTGCTTGTACATAGTGTAGTCAATATTTCTTCCATTATCATATTTTACTAACTTCAAACTTGTATTTGTTGATGTGCAAATTGGAAATTGGATTGTAGTTCCCCATTTGAAACCTTCTTAGAATCTCTCACATATATTAATTAGTTTTATTTGATTGGATAACCTCTACAATAAGGAAATAATACATTATTCCAATATTAGACATGTCAAATTCGATTATTATTAACCTTTTAAACTTATCAAAATAGTATAATCATTTCTAGTAAATAATAATTTGTCAACATACAAACAGACCATAAAAAAGTGTATACTTATAAGGACAATTTTTTGAAAATCTAATATAAGAAAATAAACTTTTGTACAATTATACCTAGTCGGTGGGAATTGCTCAAATCCATATAAATCTTTTTCTTTATTTACACACTTGATCAACTATTGTTTTATAGTTTTTAAAATTTGATAAAGCTTCACAATGTTCCTTCAAGAAGTAAACCCAAGTTTTTCTACTTAAGTCAATAATGAAGGTGATATGATATCGTTTACCTTCATTTCAAATGGGATTAATTGTCCTATAAATATCAAAGTGCATAATCTCCAATAGTTTTCTTCCTCTCTTAGATTTTTCTTTCATAAATGGTTCTTGGTGTTACTTGCTAAGAAAACATTTCTCACATGTATATTTAAGACTAAAGAAATATGGAAGGTCAGCTATCATATTTTTCTTTTGAAGTGTGTGTAAATCTCCAAGACTAAGATGACCATAACGAGTGTCTCAATTGCACTTGATTGATTGAACTTGTTTCATAACATGATTAAGGTAAAGAGAAAACATTTAGTTTGTTGTTACAACCACTTGAGTGATCGATCACAATCTTTCATCTAGAATTTGACATAGGCCATTTTTAATTATCATATTGTAATCCTTTTCTTGCAACTAACTCATACTTAACAAATTGATCTTTGAATTTGAGACAAAAAAAAGACATTAGACATGTTTTAAGCAACACTATTTTTAGTTAGGAAAGTTACCTCCCCTTTTCATATCATTAAGACTGTAGAATGTTTTCAAACTTCACATTATCTCTATAGGATTCATCGAGAATGAAAAATACAGACTTATTTCCACTCATGTGATTAAAGCACCTAGTGTGTAAATACCATAATTTTCTGGTCATTGGCTCCTTTTCATGACAAGCCATCAACAATAACATTTCTCCAACTTGTTATTCCTCCTTTTTGTGAAATGTGACACTTCACCTTGTGCATTTGACAAATTTTGTTACAATTCTGATTTATAATGACAATAGTTGTGACGTTGATAGCATTCCACATTTGTTTGCTAATTTGCTTTATAACCACCTCATCCCCTCCCTTCTTCCTAAGATTGTATTTTTTTTATGTTGATTTTGTTGATAACCATAGTTTCCTTTGTCTCAACCTTTGTCATATCCTTTATCTTTACCTATATTGTCGTTGCTTGATCCATATCCTCTTATCTACTTTATCTGAATGATCATATAAGGTTTTTAATGTTAATTCTACATTGTCTTAATGTTGTAACTTTCTTTCATGAACCAATAATGAACCTTGCAATTCATCAATGGATAAAACATCAATATTTTCTTTTATTCCTCAATGGAACAAACCATATAATTAATTTTTGGTATCAATGAGTGCAAAATTTTTTTTACTACAATCACATCTTATATTTTCTATCCACCTGTTCTCATCTTACTGATGATGGCCATTGTTCTTCTGAAGAAGACAGAAACAGACTCCCCAAATTTCATTCTATGAATTTCAAACTCTAAACGAAGTTTTTGAAGTAGTTGCCTATTTGCTTTAGCTAATCCTTGGAATTTCTTTTTCATTGAATCCCAAATTTCCTTTGATATATCTTTGAAAACAAGATTAGTTTATTAGTTGCTTGGAAAAGATAATTATTTTTTTCTTAATATCCTTTAGTTTGAAAGCTTCAACTTCTTTTTTCTATGTATATGTTAATGTTATGTTCTCAACCAACTTTAGTATTACCACAGAAGCTATATGTCAATACTACTGAGGTCTAAAACAATTTTCCATCAACATACTTTAATGATCACAATGACCATCAAAGTAAGAAATTGCTCACAATACAAAATATTAGAGGCCATTTTATTTTTGTTTATGATAATATGTCGTTAACAACTCGATTATCACTTTTATATGAACAAATATAATTTAAACAATGAAAAAAATAGTGTTTGAAAGGGTAACTGCTAATGGTAATTATGGATTGGATTTTTAAAAATCCAATCCAAATCTATAAAATTGAGTTAAATTGTAGATCCAGACCTCCTTTTGATCCAAATATTTGGATAAGTTCTAAATCTAAATTAAAATATTTTGATCCAGTTTTAAATCCAGATTCATTTCTAAATTCTTAGTTTTAATGAAAATTAATTTTTTTATAAATCTAATTTTAATTTTAAATCTATATTTATTTATTTAATACATAAATATATGAAAAGTTAAACAATATATAATATATAATAATATTATAATTTAAGAATATTAAAGATTAATGAAAATATATTATATAAAATCTTAATATTAAAATTAAAACTAAAAATTCCACCACTTCAAATCATCATTACAAATCTTTTGATGCAAAACTTGTAGTCTGTGATTAGTCAAATATTTACAAACTCATGTATATAGAAAAAAAAAAACTATTCTATTTGATATAACAACTTAAAATTGTGCAAGATCAATTACTACAATTTCTGATAAACATTAAATTTTAAAATGAAGCACACGTGATTAGCCTAATTTGTTTTTGTTTTTCTCTTTTTATTTGTAATGAAGACGTCTTTGGGTAACACTACTTCATTTCAATAATGATTTAAGTCGAAATTGTGCATGGTAGCATAACTTCAATATTACGTGGTTTAAATTTAAGTCATGCATGATTGACACAACCTTAATATATATTTGATGATAAAATCCTCCTCTAAGTACACAACTTTTTAGTATAATCTATTAGAATTTTTTTTTTTATATTTTTGTGTTTAAGTTTAGAAATGAAAACTACATAATAACAATTTATATATGTTGATAATTTTAAAAAAAAATATGCATTTTAGTTAAGTTGAAACAATTGTACTCATTTAGTAAATTTTCCTTTTTCTTCTTTAGTACCGATATGTTTAGTGCATATTTAGCCTTTGGTCGATATCTGTCATTATATTTGAAATTTCATTGCATCAAATAACAATTAACTTACTCGAAAAAATAAAACTGTGTATACCAATATCCCCTAGTTCATAGGACACTACAATATACCAACATACAATCCTATAACTTAATAATAATAATAAAAAAAACCGAGCAATATTCCAGGGAAAAATAATTTGATCCATGAGAAAAGTAGCATAATTTTGCTCAATTTTCATGTTGAATGATTAACTTAAACTTTTCAAGAAAAAAAAATAATATATATATATATATATATATATATATATATATATATATATATATATATATATATAATCAGTTAATAATTACGTGACTTCTTAGAAAAAAGTTCACTGAATCCGTCTCCCATGAAATCGTTCTTAGTTCAATTCCACTCCTGATTTTGACAATTCAGATGGCAATAGAAATATGTGATTCTGGCTCCATCGAAAGTCTGGCCACCACCATCTGTACTGTTGTCACTGTCCAGTAAGACCATGATGAAAGTTAAATTCTTAGTCCGATAACAGTTCATCCATCGGAGTACATAATGCTTCATAGAATTTGGGTTGAATCTTATGAAATTAGCTTGTATGTTTGAAGATTGTCCATGTTTTATTTTAGTCATATCTCTAGTTAATTGGAGACTAGATTACCTCACCTTTAAGGTCGCAATTAATCTGCAAAGAAACCACAACAACGGCAGGTTAAAATAGGAATTTCCCCCCTTTTAAATTTTCAATTTCAAAATATCAATTGTCTTAGCATTGAAGAATGAAGTTCATAGGATATATCACTGACAGAAGAATGAATACTCAGTCGGAAATGGATTTGACAGAAGAGTACATTTCAGTTGGTTTTAATTATAACAGCCCATGTCCTTGCAGTTTTTCGAAAGAATAATAAACCTAACTGCTTATCTTTATAGCAAAATCAGGCTTCCATTATTTATTTTATCTTTAACTCTTTCATCGTATTTTCTTTCATTTTCATTGTCCCTAAACAAGAAGAATGACCAAACAAAGCTCAAATAGAGATAAGATCGGAAAGGAAAACGTACATATTATTCTAATCCTTGCAAATAGAATAGTACAAGCAAGTATCAACCTACGAAAATTAGTATGAAGAAGATGATACAAACGCACTGCTTTCATAAAGGATGGGAGCCTAATAAACTGCTAGTCACGATGTGCATTGAATAAATAACTTTCTGGTCAAGAATTCCAAGCATCTCGCAATACCTGCAAGGACATGGCTGTTATAATTAAAACCAACAAACAACGCTTTGTAAAAGCAGACAACCAATGTTTGAAGACAATAAACTTATCAGCTAAAATGAGATTTTAGACATAACAAAGATTGGAAGGGTCAATAATAGGAGCCATTCAGAACCAAAGAATCTCAAACTCTTCAAAATACCACCCCAAATCAATCTTTGCATATCGGTATAAAGAGAATAGCTACACCGTAACAAGCATCGGTCAATATGGGAGAAATAATAACTCGGTCCTTCTGAATGCAGAGCATTTCTCCAAATAATACAAATGTACATCTCAGATTTATCTAGAAACAGGAACAAGTTGAAGAAATATGCTTCAACTTAACGCACTGAGCTGAATGGTTAGGCCTTTAACCGCATGAATAGTAGCATTATTTCGTCCTTTCATATTTTGCTTTTTGTTGTCTTATAAGGGTAATTACCATTTTATAAATTGAAGATCCCAAGCAAGGTCAAGATAAAAGACAATAAAAGTCATGAAAAATCAAATCATGTGAATTCTAGAAAAGTAATTTTGTTAGCCTTGTTACATTCAAATCTTTAGCTGAGATTCATTCTAATTAATTAACTAGACTTTAAGAAAACTATTAAATTTAATGACAGTTTTCTTCCATTAAGTTTGTATTTTGTTTGATTGGATAAGACTTCAAAGCCAAAACTAGGTAATCAGTATAATAGAAAAATATTCCTCAAAATCATTAAGCACAAAGAAATATAAACACTTGTTACCGGATGGCGTCGTTTATACAAGGAGATCATCTTCAAGATAATTGTACTCAAAAGTGAATTCAGTCTTAATTCTTTGACACCTGAATAACCACAGACACGGATAGAACAAACACAAGCGTAAAGTCAAACAATGTGCAATATTGTTCACGCATTCACTAAAGTTTTGGCAGCAAATATCAATAATTATGTTTGCACAGCATACCATCCATGTTGCATGTCATCATTTGCAATATGGAAATCAAAGTACACATAAGTTCCCTGCTCATATTCATCAGTGGCAACTTTGGGCTCTTCATGCCGCTGAAACCAAGTGTTATACTTTCTGTGGTATCTCCAAGACTGCTTCTTTAACTCCTTTGCAGCCAAATATTGTTGGTAAGTATTCTGCAGAAAAAATACATATAAGCCCACATGGCAAAAAGACCCAATACTTAAATCCCAGAAAGTTAAGATACCTGTTGGTAATAAAATGCAAAGAATAGAGTATCAGTGCCAAATGGTTCCAGACCCACTCTCTCCCAAAAGGCAGGATTATTAACAATAGGTGACTGTACTTGAGGATAACTTGGAGGTGTAATTGTCGGATGCTTCTACATTACCAAAGAAAATTCATCAATGAGCATATAATAGAATATCCAATGAACAGGAGGATGATTATAACAGGCAATTCATACAGGCGTATAAGTCCTGGGACGTTCAGAGTCTTTGGGTAGGGGAATTTTGAAGTGGGCTGCCTCAAGCATTTGCAAATTATACAACTGATCACGCACTCCACCAGAACTAACACTGGATGCACTAAAACTATCACCAATTGCTCCATGTTCAGCACCATTTCTTCTACCAATGACACCAAGGTTGCCAGTAGGTTGATTGGATTGTAATGGTTGGCCCGGAGACAAATCAATATCTCTGGAAGTTTGAGCAGATTCTGAAAGAGAGGCAGACACTCCTACCTGCAGCATAATCAACAAATAGTCAACCCAGATCATCATCAAATAATAAAATTATAAATATACACACACACACACACACACACATATATATATAATACATCAATCAAAATGCATATTTAGCCATCTGCAAATCAGGGAAGTCCTACCATTTCTATTCAGCTCATATCTCATCAGCTTAACTCATAAAAGTACTACAATAGAGCTGGTCAACTGGTTTTCAAATTAGATGAATGCTATCAAAGTAATAAATTTGTTTACATGATCTAACAACTAAATGGGAGAAAAGGAATAAAGAATTTCCATACATGCATGTGCTCTGTTCCAGACCCCAGGTTTTCCCCAGCTTATTATCCCAGATTTACTGAAGACTATATGATGCATTACAAGCATGGCATGATTGTAGAAGCTTATAGATGCTTATATATTGGAGTAAGACATATCTTGAATACAAGCATATTAAGAATTATGAAGCATACAGGCGAATCTACAGCATATGCTGATTTTGAATCATCTTCATTTATGAGATTCTTGCCAATCGCAGTGCTAGCAGTAGATTCAGTTGTTGGCTCATCAGTAAAGTTCTGATGTTGCTGCTGTTCTTCACCCTTAGAATTGCCACCGTCTGCATAATACAAATAATATAATAGTCATAATAACACCAATACTGGTATTAGGTATTCTATCATAAAATAATTATAATTTTATAATAGATGGGCTTGTATATTGAAATAGATCAGTCATTTCAGTACTATTTTATACTTGATCCATAGTCCAACTACACAGAAATGTAATTCCCAATTTACTTGCTAGACTAACACCTCTCACATATTTATTTATTTAAGCATGGAAAGTGATATTTGTTGGTAGTTTGATAGGAGCCTAATGGCGAATGAACAATAATCTCAACAAATCTTGCTAAGATAGAGGCTTTCATATGCTTCAATATCGCATTAAAAATGTAGAATTTAAGTCTAACTCAACTTTACAAAACTAACTTATAAAATGAGATTTGCATTCACTTATATACTATATTTTTATCTTACCTCTAATTGATGTAGGATCTCCAACAATCACCTTTATCATACAAATATTTACCAGTCATTACTCTTTTAAATCTTCACTTTATTACATGATGGGAAACTCAAAAATCAATAAAACATGTTCAATATTTATCGGAAAAATAACCATAGTTGAATAACATGGTTTGAGAACTATGGGAACCCCTGTATATAATCATATTATTCCAATCACTCCCTGGGCCCAGAAAGGAAAGGAAGAGAAAGTATTCCAATTTAAAAGGAGAAAACTATTCAGGAAAACACAATAACATATGACTTTTCACTAGCAAAAACATGCCTGAATCTTTAGAAACACCTGGCATCAGTGACTGTTGACTAGAGGGGGAATGGACAGAATTGGGTGGCTGCTGTAGTGATGCAGAAGAAATACCACTGAGACTAGTGGACTGGACCCCAAGTCCAATACCAGATTGAGAAGAAACAGATGAGCCATGAGAGTTAAACTGCATACATTACATTTTTCTGATGTATAAGAAATTATGTCATACAAGGAGTTATAGGTTATATATTATCGTTTAACAGAAAAATAAGTTTTAATCAGATTAAGTTATTCATAAAGAAAAGTACATATGGAAGGAAAATTGAAAATGAAAACATAAAGCTTCAAGAAAAACACCACTAACAACATTTTAAAATGTAAATTAACAGTATGCAATATTTACTTACTGATACTTATACCACATATTAAGAAAACAGAAAAGAAAACTTTGTATTGAGTATCTGAGTTTTTACAAGTGATGAGCTTCTGTTTACAGCAAATACATATAGACTACAGAGGCTCATTTAAATGATGAAATCATTTATAACAGCTGACTAACAAGCATCCAATCACAGCTGTAGCTGTAACAAACAACCTGTCAGTGACAACTGACAAACAGAAAACAACAGATCAGACAATATAACTAATCAGACTACAAGTGATCAAAAAAGTAATTCACTCACTGCACAATCCTCCACATGGGCATTATATGCGATTGATTACTATTTGCAACTCAGTCACACACCAGTCTGAAAATTTTCAATTCTACTTGATACTACAAGATGAAATATCTGGTGATTTTGGATGATCCGTGAATTCATATTCTACTCGGAGTAAAAAACATTCATTCCTTTAATTTCTACTGTTACCAAAGCAAGTACAGAAGGCTTTACTTTTCCTTTACATAAACAGGATTCATATTTAAGTAATTTAAGTAATACACTCACAACCAGACTAATTATCAGGCAGTAAACTATGACCAACAAAAAGAAACATGAATTTTCTTCCCTTTCCCCGTACAACTTTCTCCATCACTTTGTA